>Ga0115008_10005049_pt1 | contig 10940 bp, 7 predicted proteins | sample FraStrMetagenome_FD_87164 | JGI IMG/M metagenome (GOLD analysis project Ga0115008, IMG submission 87164) | Marine eukaryotic phytoplankton communities from Arctic Ocean - Fram Strait ARC3M Metagenome | ecosystem: Environmental > Aquatic > Marine > Oceanic | place: Fram Strait | collected 2012-06-18
TATGGGAAGCGGTATCGCTTGTCATTTCGCCAACATTGGAGTTGATGTCCTATTACTAGACATCGTACCAAGAGAGTTAAATGCTAAAGAAGAAGCTAAAGGTTTAACTTTAGAAGATAAGGTGGTAAGAAACCGTTTAGTTAATGACGCTTTAACTGCCTCATTAAAGTCTAAACCCTCTCCTATTTATCGTCAATCTTTTGCAAACCGAATTACCACTGGTAATATAGACGATGACATCGCAAAGGTTAAAGATGTAGATTGGATTATGGAAGTTGTTGTTGAACGTTTAGATATCAAACAACAGGTTTTTGAAAAACTTGAGCAACATAGAACTCCAGGAACTTTAATTACATCAAATACGTCAGGTATTCCTATAAAATTCATGAGTGAAGGACGAAGTGACGATTTCCAGAAACATTTCTGCGGAACACACTTTTTTAATCCTGCACGTTACTTAAAATTATTTGAAATCATTCCTGGTCCCAAAACAGATCAAGATGTTTTAGATTTCTTAGATGGTTACGGAGAACAATTCTTAGGAAAAACATCTGTTATAGCTAAGGATACGCCTGCATTTATTGGAAACCGAATTGGTATTTTTAGTATCCAAAGTTTATTTCACGCTGTTAAAGAATTAGACTTAACGGTTGAAGAAGTTGATAAATTATCAGGACCAGTTATTGGTCGTCCAAAATCTGCAACCTTCAGAACGGTCGATGTTGTTGGACTAGATACATTGGTTCATGTTGCTAACGGAATTAAAGAAAACTGCCCTAAAGATGAACGTAATGAATTGTTCGTCTTACCAGATTTCATCAATACGATGATGGAAAACAAATGGTTAGGAAGTAAAACCGGACAAGGTTTTTACAAAAAAACTGTTTCTGCGGAAGGTAAAAAAGAAATATTAACCTTAGACCTTAATACTTTAGAATACCGTCAAGCTAAACGTGCAAAATTTGCGACTTTAGAATTGACAAAAACTATTGATCGCGTTGCAGATCGTTTTAAAGTTTTAGTAAAAGGAAAAGATAAAGCAGGAGAATTCTACAGAAAGAGTTTTTCAGCATTGTTCGCTTACGTTTCTAATCGTATTCCAGAAATCACTGATGAGCTCTATAAAATTGACGATGCTATGAAAGCTGGTTTTGGTTGGGAACATGGTCCTTTCCAAATCTGGGACGCTATTGGCGTTGAAAAAGGGATTGAAATGATGAAGGCTGAAGGTATAACACCTGCAGATTGGGTTCATGACATGTTAGAATCTGGAAGTGATAGCTTCTACTCTATTCAAGATGGAGCGACATACAGCTATGATATTCCGAAGAAAATACAAGAAAAAATTCCTGGACAAGATTCATTTATCATTTTAGACAATATTAGAAAAACAACTGAAGTTTTTAGTAACTCAGGAGTGTCTGTTCAAGATTTAGGAGATGGTATTCTTAATGTAGAATTCCAATCTAAGATGAACACTATTGGAGGTGATGTCCTAGCAGGATTAAATAAAGCGATTGATATGGCTGAACAAGATTTCCAAGGATTAATCGTTGGGAATCAAGGTCCAAACTTCTCTGTTGGTGCAAATATAGGCATGATTTTCATGATGGCTGCAGAACAAGAATACGACGAGTTAAATGCAGCAATTAAATATTTCCAAGACACAATGATGCGTATGCGTTATTCTTCAATACCAACAATTTCTGCTCCTCACGGAATGGCGCTCGGTGGTGGTTGCGAAATTTCTCTCCATGCAGATAAAATAGTAGCAGCAGCAGAAACTTATATGGGACTCGTTGAGTTTGGTGTAGGTGTGATTCCTGGTGGTGGTGGTTCTAAAGAAATGGCTTTAAGAGCATCTGATACGTTTAGAAAAGGTGATGTACAATTGAATACACTTCAAGAATACTTCTTAACTATTGGTATGGCTAAAGTCTCTACTTCGGCATATGAAGCATTTGATTTAGGATTAATGCAACAAGGAAAAGATGTCGTAGTCGTTAATAAAGATCGTCAAATAGCAACTGCAAAAGCACATGCTAAAATAATGGCAGAATCTGGTTATACGCAACCTGTTCACAGAAACGATGTTCTAGTTCTAGGTAAGCAAGCATTAGGTATGTTTATGGTAGGTACAGATTCTATGAAAGACTCTAACTACATTAGTGAACACGATATGAAAATAGCTAACAAATTAGCTTACGTTATGGCTGGTGGTGATTTATCAGAACCTACGAAAGTAAGTGAGCAATATTTATTAGACCTTGAGCGCGAAGCTTTCCTTTCGTTGTGTACAGAGCGTAAGACTTTGGAAAGAATTCAACATATGTTAACCAAAGGGAAACCATTAAGAAACTAAGAAAAATGAAAACAGCATATATAGTAAAAGCATATAGGACAGCAGTTGGTAAAGCACCCAAAGGTGTGTTCCGCTTTAAAAGAACAGATGAATTGGCAGCAGAAACCATCAAATACATGATGAAAGAATTGCCAGGTTTAGATCCTAAACGTATTGACGATGTTATCGTTGGTAACGCAATGCCTGAAGGCGCTCAAGGATTAAATATGGCACGTTTAATATCTTTAATGGGATTAGAAGTGATTGATGTTCCTGGAGTGACTGTTAATCGTTTTTGCTCTTCAGGAGTAGAAACTATCGGTATGGCAACAGCAAAAATTCAAGCCGGAATGGCAGATTGTATTATTGCAGGTGGTGCAGAAAGTATGAGTAGCGTGCCAATGACTGGTTTTAAACCAGAATTGAATTACGATGCTATTGTTAAAGGTGGTCATGAAGATTATTATTGGGGAATGGGAAATACTGCAGAAGCGGTTGCCAACCAATTCAAAGTATCTCGTGAAGATCAAGATGAGTTTGCATACAATTCTCATATGAAAGCCTTAAGAGCTTTAAAAGAAGATCGTTTTCAAGATCAAATTGTACCAATTAATGTGGAACAAACTTACATTGATGCTAACGGAAAGAAAGCAACAAAGTCATATACTGTAACTAAAGATGAAGGTCCTCGTGCGGGAACAAGCAAAGAGGCTTTAGCTAAACTAAGAGCAGTATTTGCTGCTGGTGGTAGCGTTACTGCTGGTAACTCATCACAAATGAGTGATGGTGCAGCCTTTGTTATGGTTATGAGTGAAGCTATGGTTAAAGAATTAAATCTTGAGCCAGTTGCTAGAATGGTAAATTATGCAGCTGCAGGTGTTGAGCCTCGTATTATGGGTATTGGACCGGTAAAAGCCATTCCAAAAGCTCTTAAACAAGCAGGTTTAAAACAAGATGATTTATCGTTAATTGAATTGAATGAAGCTTTTGCTTCTCAATCTTTAGCTGTAATTCGTGAGTTAAACTTAAATCCAGATATCATTAACGTTAACGGTGGTGCTATTGCTTTAGGTCATCCATTAGGATGTACAGGAGCAAAACTATCTGTTCAATTATTTGATGAAATGCGCAAGCAAAACATGCAAGGTAAATATGGCGCAGTAACAATGTGTGTTGGTACTGGACAAGGTGCTTGTGGAGTGTTTGAATTCCTAAACTAGAAACAAGACTCTGAGAACCAGTAGACAAGACTAAAAGACAAGAAACTATGCATAATTTCAAGAAGTTAAAAATTTGGAATGAAAGCATGAAATTAGTTTCAGAATCTTATAAAATTACTCGAAGTTTTCCAAAATTTGAAACTTATGGATTAATGAGTCAGATGAATAGATGTGCAGTTTCAATTCCTTCAAATATTTCAGAAGGTACAAGCAAAAGCACAAATAAACATTTTAGTAGTTATTTAGAACATAGTCTAGGCTCTGCTTTTGAATGGGAAACTCAATTAAATGTAGCTTTCAATGAAAGTTATATTTCAGAAGAAAAATTTAACGAATTAGAAGACAAAATAAAACAAATACAAAAGATGATATCAAGTTTCAAATCTGGACTAAATAGGTCTTGATTCTTGGTTCTAGAAATCTTAAAATCTATAAAAAGTTATGGCAACAGAAGAAAAAGAATTATTAAGAGGTGGTCAATTCCTAGTAAAGGAAACAAAGTGTGAAGATGTTTTTACTCCTGAAGATTTTTCAGAAGAGCAAAGAATGATGAAAGAGGCGGTTATGGAATTTAACGATCGTGAAATCATTCCTCATAAACCTAGATTTGAAGCTAAGGATTATGCATTAACTGAAGAGGTTATGCGTAAAGCTGGTGAATTAGGTTTTTTAGGTGTCGCTGTTCCTGAAGCTTATGGCGGATTAGGAATGGGATTCGTATCTACAGTATTAACATGTGACTATATTTCTAGTGGTACTGGTTCTTTTAGTACCGCATTTGGTGCACATACAGGAATTGGAACTATGCCAATAACTTTGTACGGAACTGAAGCTCAAAAACAAAAATATGTACCAAAATTAGCTTCTGGAGAACAATTTGGAGCGTATTGCTTAACAGAGCCAGGTGCTGGATCTGATGCTAATTCTGGTAAAACCATTGCGACACTATCGGAAGACGGGAAATCATACAAAATTAATGGACAAAAAATGTGGATCTCTAATGCTGGTTTTTGCAGCGTAATGATCGTTTTTGCTCGCATTGAAGATGATAAAAACATTACAGGTTTCATTGTAGAGAATGATGCTGCAAATGGAATCAGCATGGGTGAAGAAGAGCACAAATTAGGTATTCGCGCATCTTCTACTCGTCAAGTGTTTTTTAACGATACTGTTGTACCAATAGAAAATATGTTAGCTGGACGTGGTGAAGGTTTTAAAATCGCCATGAACGCACTTAATGTTGGTCGTATTAAATTAGCAGCTGCTTGTTTAGATTCTCAAAGAAGAGTTATAACATACGGTGTTAAGTATGCTATGGAGCGTAAACAATTTAAAACACCTATTGCAGATTTTGGAGCTATTAAAATGAAGTTAGCAAAAATGGCAACTGATGCTTATGCTGGAGAATCTGCTACGTACAGAGCTTCTAAAAATATTGAAGATAGAATTGCTTTACGTCATGCTGCTGGTAACACGCACCAGGAAGCCGAACTTAAAGGTGTAGAGGAATATGCTATTGAGTGCTCTATATTAAAGGTTGCAGTATCTGAAGATGTACAAAACTGTGCAGATGAAGGGATCCAAATCTTTGGTGGTATGGGATTCTCTGAAGAAACACCAATGGAATCTGCCTGGAGAGATGCACGTATTGCGCGTATCTACGAAGGAACTAACGAAATCAACAGAATGTTAGCTGTTGGTATGTTAGTTAAGAAAGCAATGAAAGGTCATGTTGATTTATTAGGACCAGCAACTGCTGTAGCTAATGAATTAATGGGTATCCCCTCTTTTGAAACACCAGATTTCTCTGAGTTATTTTCAGAGGAAAAAGCAATCCTTGGGAGACTTAAAAAAGTATTCTTAATGGTTGCAGGTGCTGCTGTTCAAAAATATGGTACAGACTTAGATAAACATCAACAATTATTAATTGCGTCTTCAGATATCTTAATTGAAATCTATATGGCAGAATCTGCACTATTAAGAACTGAGAAAAACGCAAAACGTACTAGCGAAAAAGAACAAGCTGTACAAATCGCAATGTCTAAATTATACTTATACAATGCAGTTAGTATTGTAGAAGGAAAAGGAAAAGAAAGCATTATTTCTTTTGCTGAAGGTGACGAGCAGCGTATGATGCTTATGGGACTTAAACGTTTTGTGAAATATACAAACTTCCCAGATATCGTTGATTTACGTAATGAAATTGCTGAGAAAGTAAAAGCTGAAGGTAAATATTGCTTTTAATATGATAGATTAATTATATTTTCTTAACAAGAATAAAAATGCCAATTCAACACATGAATTGGCTTTTTTTATTAAATACTATTGTAAATCTCGTATTTCCATTAAACCCGCATAAATAGACTTCGCAATTTTTATTTGTTGCACATTATTGGTAAGCAGTTTTCTATCATTCTCATTCGTCAAAAAACCTAATTCTAATAACACTCCAGGAACTTCGGTGTTATTTAAGAGGTAAAGCCTTGCCTGCTTTACTCCTCTGCTTGAAAAATGACCTGATTGATGTTCAATTAACATTTCAGCATACGTAAGACTCATTAAATTGGTATTGGTATTAGTACCGCAATACGCTTCAACTCCGCTAATAGATTCATCTTTGTATGCATTACAATGCAAACTCAAAAACAAATCAGGCTTTTGATTATTTATAAAATCTACACGCGCTCTTAATGCTAGAAATTCATCATGACTTCTCGTTTGTATGATTTGAATGTTTTCATCGGCTAGTGAAGCTAATATATTTGATATATCTAATACAACATCCTTTTCGATGGAATTGCCAGAATCTTTCCCTCCGTGAGCTGCATCTATGACCACAACAAAAGGTTCATTATTGATGTCTTTATAAGTACAACTAAAGACAAAAATTCCTGCAAAAAGTAAGGTAACTAAAGTGATTTTTAAAGTTCGTTTTAATGGTGATGATTTTGATTGATGTAACATAATGATTCGATTTTTGATTTGAATGAAATTAAATCCGCTAGTTAGAGGAACGCGATATTCCTTATGACCTGATGTTATGATGGTTTGAGAATAGGATTGAAGATCTATGCCTGATGCAACAGTTTGACTATCTGCAATAAATTCATGATTTTGGATTATTGCTTTTTTGAACCACTGCATAAAAGGATTAAACCAAAAAAAACAGAGTAACAGTTCCATAAAAATAACATCTAGGGTATGCCACTCTTGACTGTGCACTAACTCATGCTGGATGATACTTTTAGAGTAATCTTCGTTAATTAAACTTTCAGAATTAATAAATAAATAATTAAAAAAACTAGATGCATTTTTATGGTCATTAGTCTCCACCAACTTAAGATTCCCCAAACGATAATGGTTCTGCTTTGTGAGTTTTATGATATCAACCAAATTTTTCGTAAATCTTAAAAGGAAGCCCATAGAAATCACCAAGTACGCATACCAAAGCATAGAGGATAATGTAAACCTAGACGTTTCAGTTTCTACAATTGTTCCAATGTCTATTATTTCTTCGGAAATGTGCTGTTTTTCAAAATCTTGCAATGAAATTTCAGTGATACTAGGTAAAGCTTCAATCGTATTAATCTCAAGTAACGGTGCCAACAAACAAAGTGATATACTCACTAATAGAAAAAAACGATTAAATTGAAATGTTTTTTCCTGTTTCAGAATAAAAAAATAAACCAAGTAAGAACACCCTAAACTCACAAACGTATAAAAAATATAATCAATCATTTAGGTCTTTTTATTGTTAATTTTCTCTTGCAAAAGCGCTTGTAGCTCCTCTAGTTCTTGCATCGATAAATCTGCGTTTTTGGTAAAAAATGAAGCAAATTGGGATTTAGAGTCATTAAAAAAATGGGTAATAATACCATTAACTTGCTTAGAGAAATAATCATTTTTCTTTAAAACAGGATAATATTGTTTATCTCTCCCCAACCTTTCGAAACTTATATAGTCCTTATCGCACATTCGCTTTAACAAAGTTGAAATTGTTGTATACGCTGGTCTAGGCTCAGGGAATTGCTCAACAATATCTTTCATAAATCCTTTTTTAAGAATCCATAAATATTTCATGATTTGCAATTCGGTTTTATTTAACTGTTTTATATCCACAAGTATAGTTTTAATACTACAAATGTAGTAATAAACTTTAAATCACCAAATTTTATCAAAAACCATATTAAAACTTTTATATCTTTAACATAAATCATCACTTATGAAATCAACGTCTTTATTGTTCTCTTTTTTTATTGGTTCATTACTGCTTAACGCTCAATCCAACACGGAGATTTTCTTATACGACATAGAAACTAACACCACAAAAATTGAACTAAAAAACCCTAAGAATTTATCTAATAATGATGGCTATGATAATCAGCCTTCTTTTTTAAATAATCGCTATATCATATTTGCATCGACAAGAAATGGACAAACAGATATTGCCAAATACGATATGCGTTATGATTCAAAATCATGGCTTAATTTTAGTGAAGGAGGAGAATACACACCTTTAAAAATCCCGAATACAAACGAAATATCAGCAGTGAGATTGGATCCAGATGGCAAACAACGTTTGTACTCTTATAGCTTGAGTAATGGCAGTTCTACTGAACTTATACAAGATTTGGTAGTCGCTTATTATACTTGGTTCGATGAAGTCACCGTTGTATCTGCAGTAATTGAAGAGGATAATTTAAACTTATATGTCACAAATACACAAGACAACACAAGCAGAAAATACGCTACTAACGTTGGTAGATCATTTCATAGAATTCCAAATTCTAATTTGATAAGCTTTATTGCAAAAGCCGATGATAATAAATGGCACATAAAATCTTTAGACCCAAATACAGGTATAATAAAAGTTATAGCAAATACAATGACTGGTATTGAAGATATATGCTGGTTGGATCAAAAAACTATGTTCAGCGGAAAAGATAATCTACTCTATAAATTGACGTTAAATAAAGATAACGATTGGAAACAAGTTGCCGATTTATCTTCCGAAGGCATATTAAAAATCACACGTTTATCAACGAATCCAGAACGAACGAAACTTTTAATTGCTGGCGATATTAATGCAGCCACTCAAGTTTCCGAAGACACACAAGAAAACACTGAAAACCAAAATACAGAATCTGAAGAATCAACTACCGAAAATTCAACTGAAGCCTCTCAAATTGAAGTCATCGTCCAAAGAAATCTAGATGCTTATAATGCTCGTGATATTGATGCTTTTATGGTAGATTATGCAGATGACGTCAAAACGTATGCCTATCCCAATACGCTAAGAACCGAAGGTAAAGAAGCTATGAGAAAAGGATATACCGAGTGGTTTGAGAGTGTAAAAGATTTAAGAGCGTTCATAAAAAAACGAATCGTTATTGGTAATAAGGTAATTGACGAAGAACAAGTTACTGCCAACGGTCAAATTTTTAATGCTGTTGCCATTTATGAAGTGGAAAACGGCAAAATAACTAAAGTGACATTTATTCAATAATAAACAAATGAAATACTTATTTTTTCTCTTATTTTTATTCAGCATAACTGTATCAGCGCAAAACGAAGATCTAATAAAAAAAGTAGATTCACTCGCTCCAAAACTAGAAAATATCAAATGGATTTCGGGCAACTGGAAAGGTGAAGCTTTTGGTGGTCAAACTGAAGAGAATTGGAGTGAACCCTCTGGAGGCTCTATGATGGCGATATTTAAACTCATCAATGATGGTGAAGTTTCTTTTTATGAAATTGAAATTATACGAGAAATTGAGAATTCACTTGTATTGCAGTTAAAACATTTTGATAATGATTTAAAAGGCTGGGAAACAAAAAACGAAACAGTTGATTTTCCTTTAAAATATATTACTAGAAATAGAGTAGTTTTTGAAGGCATGACCTTTGAAAAAATCACTGATACTAAAATGACTGTTTATGTTGATATTGAAAATGAGAATGGTGACGTAGAAATTGTAAAGTTTGATTATGAGAAAGACGTCATTCTTCCCAAGCATATTAACCAAATTATTTTTGTTGATAAAGCAAAAACCAATCCCGTTATTGATGGGAAAGCAAATGATGCCATTTGGTCAAAAAACATTTGGCTTCCTCTAGATCAATTATGGCTTGGAGAAGCATACACGTCTAATGATTTTTCAGGTCGTTACCAATTATCATGGTCTCACGACGCACTCTACCTTTTAGTTGAAATTGAAGATGATGTTTTAATTGATAACAATACTGACCCTTTGGTCTCTTGGTGGGATGATGATTGCCTAGAAATTTTCATTGATGAAGACAATAGTGGTGGTGAACATCAATACAACCATAATGCCTTTGCATATCATGTTGCACTAGATGGTAGTGTCGTAGATATGTCAACAGATAAGAAAGGAAGACTCTATAATTCTCATTTGGAATCTAAGCGCATGACAACAGGCAATACGTCTATTTGGGAAATAAAAATCTCATTATTTGAAGACTCTTATAACGATAACGACGTTAACTTACCTCGAAAATTACAACCAGGACAAGTTATTGGTTTCGCTCTAGCGTATTGCGATAATGATACTAGTGAAACGCGAGAAAACTTTATTGGATCTGTTCATGTAAAAGGAGATGATAAAAATAGAGGTTGGATAGATGCCAATATTTTCGGAACTTTAAGACTAAGAAATTAAATAGCTATGAAATACATATTCACTTTTGCCTTTTTAACTTTTAGCGTGTTTGCGATCGCTCAAACCAATCAGAATATCTATGATATTATCGATAATATTTCCGAAGAAAGATTGCGACATGATGTAAAAACACTAACAGAGTTTGGTACAAGAAACACCTTTAGTGACACGGTTAGTGATACTCGAGGAATTGGAGCCGCAAGACGATGGATTAAAAATGAATTTGAGGTTATTTCTAAAGACTGTAACAACTGCCTTAACGTGTTTTACCAAAAAGATTTTGTAACCAAAGAGGGTAATCGTCGTGTACCACATGATGCTTGGGTTGTTAATGTTGTTGCAATTCAAAAAGGCACCAAATATCCAAATCGTTATATTATTATGAGTGGAGATATAGATTCTCGAGCTAGTGATACAATGGATTTTACTACCGATGCTCCTGGCGCTAACGATAATGCTTCTGGAATGGCTGGAGCAATTGAGGCTGCAAGAGTACTTTCTAAATATGAATTTGAAAGCAGTATTATATATGTTGGTTTATCTGGTGAGGAACAGGGTTTATTTGGTGGCGCAGGATTAGCAAAATACGCACAAGATCAAGGCTGGGAAATTATCGGGATTTTAAACAACGATATGATTGGAAATATTGAAGGAGTTGATGGCGTTATTGATAATCGTACGTTTAGAATTTTCTCA
>Ga0115008_10005054_pt1 | contig 10933 bp, 10 predicted proteins | sample FraStrMetagenome_FD_87164 | JGI IMG/M metagenome (GOLD analysis project Ga0115008, IMG submission 87164) | Marine eukaryotic phytoplankton communities from Arctic Ocean - Fram Strait ARC3M Metagenome | ecosystem: Environmental > Aquatic > Marine > Oceanic | place: Fram Strait | collected...
CTTGGCGTTAGAGCTTGGCGAACAACTCGCCAAAAGTCGTCAGCGCGTAACCACCGCCGAGTCGTGTACCGGCGGTGGCGTGGCCAGCGCGATAACCGAGGTGGCTGGCAGTTCTGGTTGGTTTGAGGTGGGTTATGTGACCTACTCAAACCGACATAAACAGCAAGTTTTGGGCGTTGCCAAGTCGATCCTTGCCGAACATGGCGCGGTCAGCGAGGCCGTCGTGCGTGCCATGGTCGATGGGGCATTAAAGGCCTCTGGAGCAGATTACGGCATTGCCATTAGTGGCATTGCCGGGCCGACTGGTGGTAGCGCCGACAAGCCCCTGGGTACTGTTTGGTTTGCCTGGCAGGGGCCACTCGGCAGTGACGCCACTTGCCGGCGTTTTGACGGCGATAGACGCTCAGTGCGGGAGCAGGCGGTAGAATTTTCTTTGCAACAGCTGTTGCATCTAGTATCTGAATAGACTACTGTACAACTATACAGTAATTGGCTTGAAGCTGCGGGTTAGTCAGCTTCGATGAATCAACCGATCGACGACGAGGTAAACACCATGAATGCGAACAAAGAGAAAGCGCTAGAAGCCGCGCTGGGTCAAATCGAACGCCAGTTTGGCAAGGGCACGGTCATGCGCATGGGCGAGGAAAATCGTCCGGCCATACCGGCGATTTCGACCGGTTCGCTGGGTTTGGATATCGCGCTTGGCATCGGCGGTCTACCGAAAGGCCGCGTGGTCGAAATATATGGCCCTGAGTCGTCTGGTAAGACTACTTTGACGTTGCAAGTGATTGCCGAGGCGCAAAAAGCCGGTGGTACCTGTGCGTTTATTGACGCCGAGCATGCGCTAGATCCTGGCTACGCCGAAAAACTTGGTGTGGTGGTCGACGATTTAATTGTCTCGCAGCCGGATACCGGCGAGCAGGCGTTGGAAGTGACCGATATGCTGGTCCGATCGGGTGCCGTTGATGTGCTGGTGGTCGATTCGGTCGCAGCACTCACACCTCGTGCAGAGATCGAGGGTGAGATGGGCGATCATCACGTGGGCTTGCAGGCGCGTTTAATGTCACAGGCGCTGCGAAAGCTTACCGGCAACATTAAAAGCGCCAACTGTTTGGTGATCTTTATTAACCAGATTCGTATGAAGATCGGTGTGATGTTCGGTAGTCCAGAAACCACCACCGGCGGCAACGCGCTGAAGTTTTATTCGTCGGTACGACTCGATATTCGGCGTATCGGAGCAGTCAAAGAGGGCGACGAAATTATTGGTAATGAAACCCGCGTCAAGGTGGTTAAAAACAAGGTGTCACCGCCCTTTAAGCAAGCTGAATTTCAGATCCTTTACGGTCGGGGCATTAACCACAACGGCGAGCTTGTCGATCTTGGCGTCAAGCATGGTTTGATCGATAAATCCGGCGCTTGGTATGCCTACAAAGGCGATAAAATTGGTCAGGGCAAGGCCAATGTGTGCAAACTTTTGAATGATAACAAGCCAATGGCGGATGAGATTGAAGCCTTGATCCGCGCCAAAGAGCTCGCGGGTTTGACGCCGGTGGCTGAGAGTCCGAAGCAGGCGCTGGACGCCGAATAGCGCCATGGTTTTGTCGTTACAAAAAAAGCGGAAACAAAAAAGCGCTCACTGGGCGCTTTTTTGTTAATGATTTGCGACGCGACGTCGTGATTGGCCACTCACCGATGGGTTATTCCTCTGACGAGGTTGATCATGGATGATGCTCCCGTCGTTTCGGCGGCTAAAATTCGTTCGGCAGCGCTGGATATTCTCACCGGTCGCGAATACTCGCGCCACGAATTAGCGAAAAAGTTACAGCGTAAGTTTGACGCTCAGAGTCGCCTCAACGAAGTGCTAGATGGTCTTGTAGCCGATCAATTACAATGTGACCGCCGCTATACTGAGGCGTTTATCCGATCGCGTAGAATGCGCGGTCAGGGGCCATTGCGGATCGCATCAGATATTCGTCAAAAGGGTATCGACAAAGAATTACTGTCGTCGGTGTTGGCGGATATGGCAATCGATTGGTTTAGCGTTGTTGCCGAGGTGAATCGTCGTAAATATGGCCCAGAGCGTCCACAGGATCGTGCCGAAAAAGCCAAGCGCGTGCGCTTTTTGCAGTCGCGCGGTTTTAATTTAGAGCAGATTGTCGCTGCGGTGGACGGTATTGACGACGTTTAAGGCAAGGTGCTCATAATGCAAGGTGCTTAAACGCCGTACTTGGCGGTGCGATAGCGGTTAAAGATCTCCACTAAGCGCGCCTCGATCCAGCTTTCAGCGGATAGGTTTTGGATGAACCCACAGTGACCGCCGTGGGTCTGTACGTCGATGGTTAACTGTGGTGGCGCGTTGATTTTGGCGATATCCTCGCTCGGTACCACTGGGTCGTCGGCCGCGGCGATCAGATAGGCTGGCAGGTCCAGTGCAGCGAGTCGATCCCCGGTGATGCCATAGGCTGTGAAGTACGCCGTCGGATTAGGGAACGGGGTGAACTTTGGTATAAACGTCGCGTTGATTTGATCGAGCGTGCGCGCTGCTGAGAGCTCATCGGTAGAGCTGTGTTCCGGGAAGTGATGCAGTTTTTTGCGCAGCGATCGAGTCCAGCGGCGTAAAAAGTACTGCCGATAAATAAACCAGGTTTTGTTAATGGTGATCATCGCATTTACCGGGTCGACGGGTGGCGATATGGCGACTACGGCGTTGAGGCCCAGCGCGCGGCCGTGATCGGCGGCGATGCGCAGGGTAAAGTTACCGCCGAGCGAGAAACCAGCCATAAATACCTGCTCGTAGCGACGGGATTGCAAAAAGCTGTCGATTACATCGGCGACCTCTTGGGTCATGGTGGAATTGAAAAAACCTCGGTTGAGGTGATGGCTATCGCCATGATCTCGCAGGTTAAGGCGCAATACGTCAAAGCCGTGATCGAGCAAATACTTGGCAGTGGTGACCTGATAGGCCGAGTTGCTCGACCCTTCCCATCCGTGCAGCAAAATCACAACCGCGCGACAATGCTGGTGGCTGCGATCGTGGTCAGCCAGTAATCGAGTGCCATCTTTTGCGGTCAGAATTAAACGCTCTGAGTCGAGTGATGCGAGCAATTGCGCGGCGCGAATTTTTCGCGGGCCAAGGCTATTCATGATACTCTGAACGTGTCGGTTTTTGAGGTATATGGGCGGCGAAAAGGTGGCTTTTTGAAGCATTTTAAGCGATTTTTTGCGAAGGTTGTGTACCATACTGTAAGGGTTCTTGAGGTGCAAATATGTCTGAGGTAAGCGCGCGGATTGCGCGCTGCGGCGTCAGCCAAGAGCCGCGTGTTGGGCGCAGCTTTTTGGCGCCAGTGATTTTGGCACTGGATGGGTCGCGTGGGGCGCGTTTGGTGGTTTTTTTACTGCTATGCATGACGCCAGCGAGCGCGTGGAGCGGCGACAGGGTCGAGTCGACGCCCAACAGTGCGCTGATTGAAAAGCTTCGGGCGTTGGATGGACAGCGGTTGGGCAATTATGGCATTCGTAACAACTGCATCAAAGCGGATAGAATTCGCAGTATGCAATTCGAGGATGATAAAACCGCGATTATCGATATCGGTCGACGGCGCAAGGTTATCTTGACGCTGCGTCGGGAGTGCCGCGGGATCTCAAAACAGGGCTATATCCAGAGAACCAGAGGGAATACCTTGTGCGCCAAATTCGACCGCTTTGAGGTTTTACAAAGCGGAATTCAATGTGAAATTGAATCCCTGCAGCCCTATGTGAGATTAGATAATGACAAACGTTAACCAACCGGTATTCGGCCTATTTGGGGTACTTTCGGGGCTGCAATCCGCGGTTGTGTCACCGCTGCTTTTTATTGCTGCGCTGATTCTTTCTAGCACCGCCGTTGCAACCGACAATCTTGCCATTGCTTGGCAGGGCAGTTGGCAGCAGGGCAGCCTGTTGCTCGGACGGGTGCCGCAAGATTACCGCGTGCGTTACGGCGGGGTCGACTTGCCGATCGCGTCGACCGGCGAATTCCTGCTCGGTTTATCGCGCGAAGCCGAGGAGCAGATAGCGCTCGAGGTCGTCGCTCCCGGGCAAGCGCCAAGGACACTGAAGTTTGACGTTGCGTCGCGCAGTTATGATATACAACGCATCGAGGGGGTTCCCAGCGATCGCGTCATTCCCCCCGAGTCAGTATTAGCGAGAATCCGCAGTGAGGCCGGCGAGGTGGTTCGCGCTCGTTCACTACGGGATGACAGCGAAGTTTTTTTAGCCGGCTTTAAGGCGCCCATGCAGCGTCCCTTGACCGGCGTGTATGGAAGTCAAAGGGTTTACAATGGTGTGCCCAAAAATCCGCATTATGGGGTCGACTACGCAGCCCCGACTGGTGCCAAAGTGTTGGCGCCTGCGTCCGGCGTGGTCACGCTTGCTCACGACGATATGTTTTATTCTGGCGGTACGCTGATCGTCGATCACGGTCATGGTCTGAGTTCAAGTTTTCTGCATCTGAGCAAGATATTGGTAGCGCCTGGCGATGTGATAACCCGTGGCCAAGAGGTCGCGGAGGTTGGCGCGAGCGGTCGCGCAACTGGCCCTCACCTCGACTGGCGGATGAACTGGCGCGATGTGCGCATTGACCCGCTGTTGGTGCTTCAGGCGCTACCCGCGCTAGACGAGTAAATAGGCTCACTCACTGCGTCAGTGGGCGTAGCGATCCACGGCGATTTTCATTACACTGTAGCGCTTCCCATAAAGTGAACATCATGGACAAAAAATTACTCAGCATTTTGGTATGCCCGCTCACTAAAGCGCCATTGGTTTATGACAAGGCAAATCAGGAGCTGGTTTGTGCCGCGAGCGGCCTGGCCTATCCGGTGCGCGACGGCATCCCGGTGATGCTCGAGTCCGAGGCGAGGTTGATGACCGCGGACGAAAAATTGAACAGGGTGTCGCCGGATGCTCGATAGAGTGGTGTGGCGAAAAATAACTGGAGAATTACCCCATGAGTGATGCCCAAGTCAGTCTTTTTACGCGGATTATCAATCGCGAAATTCCGGCAGATATTGTCTACGAAGACGATCAGTGCATCGTGATTAACGACATTGCACCTCAGGCGCCAGTGCACATGTTGGTGATTCCGCGCAAACCGTTGGCCATGCTGGTCGATGCTGGGCCGGAGGACAAAATGGTCATGGGGCATTTACTTTTGGTTGCTGGCGAGGTTGCGCGCATGCGCGGTGTGGATGAGGCTTTTCGTCTAGTGATTAACAACGGCGCCGGTGCAGGACAGACGGTCTTTCACCTGCACCTTCATGTGCTCGGTAATACGCAGTTCGATGAGACAAATCTAGCTACCTTTTAACTCGAGCGTTGAGCTCACCAACTGGAACACATCATGAAGAGTGCTGATATTCGCAGTGCGTTTTTGGAGTATTTCGCCGGTCAACAACATCGCATCGTCGACAGCAGTAGTCTGGTGCCGGGCAACGACCCGACGCTTTTATTCACCAACGCGGGGATGGTGCAGTTTAAAGACGTGTTTTTGGGTGCTGAGCAACGTGATTATCGCCGTGCGGTGTCGTCGCAGCGCTGTGTGAGGGCCGGCGGCAAGCACAATGACTTGGAAAATGTTGGCTACACGGCGCGTCACCACACGTTTTTTGAAATGCTTGGTAACTTCAGTTTTGGTGATTATTTCAAGCGCGATGCGATTCGCTTTGGTTGGGCATTTTTAACCGAGGTGCTGGGGTTGCCAAAGGAACGGCTCTGGGTAACGGTTCACATCAGCGACGATGAGGCGGCGGCTATTTGGGTGGACGAGATTGGTATCGATCCGGCGCGTCTCTCGCGGCTCGACGAAGACAACTTCTGGCAGATGGGCGACACTGGGCCCTGCGGGCCGTGTACCGAAATATTTTGGGATCATGGTGATGATATTCCTGGCGGCCCCCCGGGGAGCGAAGACGATGATCTCGATCGCTACATCGAGATTTGGAATCTGGTGTTTATGCAGTATGAACGCGATGCCAGCGGCACCATGACGCCGCTCCCAAAGCCGTCGATCGATACGGGTATGGGACTGGAGCGGATTGCCGCGGTAATGCAGGGCGTTCACAACAATTATGATATTGATCTCTTTCAACATCTGATCGCTGCAGCAGCGCGCATCATCGGTTGCGCCGATCGGCAGGAAAATTCGCTCAAAGTGGTTGCCGATCATATTCGATCCTGCGCCTTTTTGGTGGTCGATGGGGTTTTGCCGGCTAACGAAGGTCGCGGTTATGTGCTGCGTCGGATTTTGCGACGGGCGCTGCGTCATGGGCATAGCCTGGGTGCCAAGGGTTTGTTTTTTTACCGTTTGATCCCAGCTCTGGCCGAAGTGATGGGTGATGCCTACCCAGAACTTAGAACGCGTCAGGACGAATTGTCGGCCGTGATTCGCTCCGAAGAAGAACAGTTCGCGCGTACTTTGGACAAGGGGATGGGTGTGTTGGAGAGTGCATTGACTGAACTTGTAGGCGATATGCTGCCGGGTGAAGTGATTTTTCAGCTCTACGATACCTATGGCTTTCCCACCGACCTGACCAACGACATTGCTCGCGAGCGGGGTCTTGCGATGGATATGGACGGCTATCAGCAATGCATGCAGCAGCAGCGCGATAGAGCGCGCGCCGCCAGTCAATTTGGCAGCGATGATATCGCTAGCATTCGCGTCGAAGGGCGCACCGATTTTATCGGTTATACGGACCTCGCGGGGGATGGCGAAGTGCTCGCCCTGCATACTGCCGGCAAGGCCATAGACCGTGTTGAAGAGGGCTGTGAGGTGATTGTGGTGCTCGATCGGTCGCCGTTCTATGCCGAGTCGGGCGGTCAGGTGGGCGATCGCGGACGCCTGACGGCTAAGAACGCCGAGATCGAGGTCTTTAACTGTAAAAAGGCCGGCGATCATCACTTGCATTTTGCCCGGGTTATTTCTGGGCACCTGACGGTGGGTGAGCGCGTTGCCGCGTCGGTGGACGCTACATCGAGGGCTGCTACCTGCGGTAACCATTCGGCCACCCATCTATTGCACGCCGCATTGCAAGAAGTGCTCGGCGAGCACGTCCACCAACGAGGGTCGCTGGTCGACAGCCAGCGTCTGCGGTTTGATTTTTCGCATGCCGAGTCTGTGACCGGTGAGCAATTGCGTGCGGTCGAGCGCAGTATGAACGCCTATATCTTTGCCAACACCGCAGTCGAAACCGATGAAATGTCGATGGAACAGGCTCAGGATCTGGGTGCTATGGCGCTGTTTGGCGAAAAGTACGGCGATGTGGTGCGGGTGGTGCGAATTGGCGGGGAGTACTCGTTGGAACTTTGCGGCGGCACCCACGTGCAGCGGACTGGCGAAATTGGCACCGTGCGCATCCTCGCCGAGTCCAGCGTTGCCTCTGGGGTGCGGCGGGTCGAAGCGGTCAGCGGCGACAGGGCTCTGGCGCATGCTCATCGTGCCGAGGTGATTCTGGAGGATGCAGCCGGGGCATTGCGCGCTTCAAGGGATACTGTTGGCGAGCGAGTGCGCTCGCTGGTGGATGAAAATAAACGCCTCCAGAGAGACATCCAAGCGCTGCAAACCAAGCTAGCCGATGCGTCGGGAAGCGACTTAATGGCCAATCTGCGCGAGATTAATGGTGTCTCGGTGCTTGTCTCAGTGGTCGAGGGCGCCAATGCTAAAGCGCTGCGGGGCGTGGCCGATCAGGTACGTTCAAAGATCGAGCGGGGCGTGTTTGTGCTGGCTGCGATAGAGGGTGATAGGGCGGCGTTGGTGGCAGGCGTGACGCGCAACCTCACAGAAACCGTCAAGGCCGGCGATCTGTTTCAACACATTGCCAACCAAACCGACGGCAAGGGCGGCGGACGGCCCGATATGGCCCAGGGATCGGTTGCCGATGTCATCGCGCTGCCGGCGGCGTTGGAGTCGGTGCACGATTGGATTTCGCAGCGGTTTACGTGACTCAAAGGGTTGTGGAAACACGATAGATTGATAACTAACGACAGATACGGAACAACATGGCATTACTGGTACAAAAATACGGTGGCACCTCGGTAGGCTCTATTGAGCGGATACAGGCGGTGGCCGAAAAAGTGGCCTTGGCACACGCGCAGGGCCAGCAGTTGGTGGTCACGCTGTCGGCAATGAGCGGTGAGACCAACCGGTTGATTGCGCTGGCGGGTGAATTACACGATAAACCTAGTGCACGAGAGATGGACGTGCTGCTGTCTACTGGCGAGCAGGTGACCATTGCGCTGTTGTGCATTGCCTTAGAAAAGCTTGGCGTAGATGCGCGCTCTTACACTGGTGGGCAGGTGACCATTTTGACCGACAGTGCCTACGGCAAGGCGCGTATTCAGGATATTGATGGCCATCGGGTGCATGCGGATCTCGCGGCGGGTCGAGTGGTGGTGGTCGCCGGTTTTCAGGGCATTGATGGCGATGGCAATATTACCACGCTGGGTCGAGGTGGCTCCGATACCACGGCGGTGGCTCTAGCCGCGGCACTCAAGGCCAATGAATGCCAAATCTATACCGATGTCGATGGCGTTTATACCACCGATCCGCGGGTGGTGCCGGAGGCGCGACGACTGGATGCAATCACCTTTGAAGAAATGATTGAAATGGCCAGTCAGGGCTCGAAGGTATTACAAATTCGGGCTGTGGAGTTTGCCGGTAAATACGCCGTACCTCTGCGTGTAATGTCGAGTTTTGTCGACGGCCCAGGGACCCTTATTACTCTTGAGGATGATGAACAGATGGAAAAGCCGGTAGTTTCAGGCATCGCGTTCAACCGCGATGAAGCGAAGTTGACCATACGAGGTATTCCCGATCAGCCCGGCGTGGCGGCAAAAGTACTTGGCCCGATCAGCGAGGCAAACATTGAAGTTGATGTTATCGTGCAGAATGTTGCAAAAGATAATTCAGCGTCGATTACGTTTACGGTGCACCGCAATGATCTTGATCAAACCGAGGTTTTATTGCGCGCTATAGCCGATGAATTGGGCGCCGAAGCGGTCCACGCCGACAGCAAAATCGCCAAGGTGTCGATCGTTGGCGTCGGTATGCGTTCGCATGCTGGGGTGGCCGCTCGAATGTTTGAATGCCTTGCCAGCGAGGGTATTAATATTCAACTGATCACGACGTCAGAAATAAAAATAGCGGTGGTGATCGAAGAGCGTTATTTAGAGTTGGCGGTTAGGGCGCTGCACGCTAAGTACGAGTTAGACGTTCAAAAGTGAGGCCATCAAGGCATAAAATGCTACACGCCTCTCAGTTTTGCAATATATGTGTACTACTACTTTTTGTATAGACCATTTTAGGATAAGATAAAAGCCATGGACGTTAGAATGAGTGTTTACCCTGACAAGGGAGATGTCTAGGAAGTACTATTTCGTAAATGTAAGGGTAGATTGCTCGGAGATTGTTATGTTGATACTTACCAGAAGGGTAGGTGAGACCTTGGTGATTGGTGATGAAGTATTAGTCACAGTATTAGGTGTTAGAGGTAATCAAGTCAGAATCGGTGTCAACGCACCCAAGGACGTGTCTGTTCATCGTGAAGAAATCTATCAGCGAATCCAATCTGAAAAAGGTGCGTCCCCAGACACCGAAGGCAACGTCTAGCATTGCGTCGTGATGGGTTTATAGTTCTGCCAGGCGGTCTGAATGTTCCGCCGCCCGGGTTACAGTGGTTTGACGATTTTTCTGCGAGGATGACGATTTAAAGGCCGATGGTCATTGGTCTAATACTTCCTAAAAGCGGCGACAGTTTTGAGGGCTGGATTGATCCAGGGCTCTTGATGTACTCCACTGCGGGTAGGCTTTCTGCCTTAAAGCACAACATAAAATATACTGACATCGTCGCTCATTAATATTACAATGCGCGTCGTTCAAAAAGCGATGGTTAGCGTATTTCGGGCATTGTTCCAAGGCTTGTTAATCGATCAATAATAGAACTCCGGAGAGGTGGCCGAGCGGCTGAAGGCGCTCCCCTGCTAAGGGAGTATACGTTGATAGCGTATCGAGGGTTCGAATCCCTCTCTCTCCGCCAAATTTATATATATAAAACAACAGCTTACTGACATAACTCCCGCAAAAATACGACACCGAAAAACTTTTAAATGTGTATGTAATGTAGTGCCAATGGTTATTTTAGTATTATTTTGCATAATGCGCATTTTTTAAAACCGTACAAACCCGTACAGTTGTACGGGTTCAGCCCCCACTTACTAATAGATGTCTACCAATGCTTTTGCAGCCCTAAGCCCGCGCTCTGGGGTATGGTGCAGGTAGTTGTCGTGGATAGTTTTTAAGCATAGCCTTAATTAGCGTTCTGAACCCGCAGACAATGCGTCATCACCGCTGGTGGACGCACAGAACTCCACAACCTTTTTCCCGCGATAGAACGCACTAGGCTGGACGTATTTATCGGCTATTGAGCACATCTCATTACCCGCAGTTGGTGCACTTTGCCGAGCTTATTGGTTTATTATGTCATTACCTATGCTATAATACCCCGCACACATACTTGCCCCCCTGTATTGATGAGAAATGCCATGAACGTAGAAAACAATCTAATGCCCACTGAAGCGCAAATCAAGTACATTATGGAGGGAGAAAAAGATAAACCAATTCACATGGTGAACCTGCTAAAGTTCAGAGATAAAGCAGAATATAAAGATGGTCGTGAAACAGACATGACAGGTCGGCAAGCCTACGCCATCTATAGTGCTGAGGTTAAGGGGCATATAGAAAAAGTGGGTGGGGAAGTACTCTTCGAGGGTGAAGTGAACGGTTTGATGGTGGGAAAGGTAGAGGATCTTTGGGACATGATCGCTATCGTCAGGTACCCTAAAATGAAAGCAATGATGAAAATGACGAGTGATCCTTCCTACGAGGAAAGCGCGATACACCGGA
>Ga0115008_10005055_pt1 | contig 10932 bp, 11 predicted proteins | sample FraStrMetagenome_FD_87164 | JGI IMG/M metagenome (GOLD analysis project Ga0115008, IMG submission 87164) | Marine eukaryotic phytoplankton communities from Arctic Ocean - Fram Strait ARC3M Metagenome | ecosystem: Environmental > Aquatic > Marine > Oceanic | place: Fram Strait | collected...
CAGCTAAACGAATTTTTCAATCAAACAAGCTAGTCTTACAAAAAAGATCGTAATTTTCCACTCTGGATATCATAAACACTGAAGTTATAATAGTCTGTAATTTAGTCTGTTGTTGATCAAAACTTGTTATACAAAAGAGCAAAGATCTTGATCGTTTCCGATCATCTGTTCTTTGTCTATTTGAAATTCGCTTATTAGTAATTAAATTATTACTAATAAGTTATTAGGTGCTGAGCTTGAATATTTTTAAAAATAAATAGACTTGTACAATCAAGGTTCATAACGTTGCACTTCCTGAATTCAAATTTTACAAAGGTCTCAACTTTGAGGTACCTGGCGCTGTTTTAATCCTTGGCGCTCGAGCATATCTTTCTAAATCCACTTGCTATAAGAGCACAAGTTTGTTAAGAGCTCTCAATTGCATTTTTCAATCAGAGAAATGTCACTCTTTTCCACCCCTTCGTTAGATCATTATTATCCGTTTATTGAAAAACTTCCACAAAAAAGATGCGGCTTTACAGTAGAAGAGATTCTAGCCCCGACTCAGCCGAGAGAACTCTTAGAAAGTTACTACCGGCAGTTGCAAAATAATCTCCTCCAAAACATTCCATGTTTTACGTTTCCTGCTGAAGCACGAAGGGCTCAATTCCACTCGAATAAGAATTTAAACCATTCGAAGCCGAAACGAATCCGGACAATTTTCACGAAAGCACAAATTGAACGACTTGAGACTGAATTCAATGAGAGCAAATATATCGTTGGAGCGGCGAGACTACAGTTAGCTGCCGAGCTTTCGCTTTCGGAAACACAGGTAGATTTCAATTTGAAAAAGTAAGATCTTTACAAAGGTTTCATTGCAGGTTAAAGTTTGGTTCCAGAATCGTCGGATCAAATTCAGAAAAAGCTCAGCGCAAGAAAATTCAACCGAAGAAAGATCAGATACAGATTCTGACTCCTTTTGATTTTCGACTGTTCAGACTGACTGTTTTTTGTAAATTTTCTGTAAAAATTTAAAGTAAATTGACTATTTTGGGATTTTGTAAGACTAAATTATTGTATTGAGATTTAATTAATACTCAAAATTGCGTGTTTTATTATATAGACGAGATGACCTTGATAGGCTAATTAATGCGTCTAGCAAAGAGTCTAATTCTTCAGTTTGTTTTGTCAGCAAGTAGGTGCCGGAAGAGAATAACCTTTATGTAACATCAAGAGCGATTGGCTTCCTCTGCCGACCAAATGAAGCTTTTCCGCAAATGAAGCTCTTATTCTACGGTAGAATTTCTACCTCTCAAAATTTGGATCAACGCCAGGATACAGAACATATCGGCACGTTTCTTTGATAAATTCTAACTTTAAAGGCCGCGCTTCTCCGGCTGAAGAATTGTGAGGATTCCACATAGGCTAAACTTGAAGTTTATAAGCATTTTTGTCTTTCAAAGATCTAATCTAGCTCCATCAAAAATCGATCAAAATCACTCTGAAGTCTTTGCTTTTCATCCTTTTTTGCTGAGTCATCAATAATTTCCAACGAATTTCAAACAACGCCGCTGTGAAACCTTCCGATTTAATTGTTTCGCCCAGCAGGGTTCCTACAAGCGATCACGTACAGTAATAAAAAAAGCTTGTAAGGGGAGTGATCATTCTGAAGAGGAAAATCAGGGTCAGGGCAGGCCAGTGACCCCGAAACGAGCCGAGACGAGCTATTTTTTGGCGCGCTGTGCGAAAAGAGTCTATTGGCGCAAAACGCACACTGGCCGTTGGTCGTTGGCAGCGCGGAACGCTCCAGTTTTTTTGTTTCGCTAAAAATCAACCGAAAAAAGACTTGCGCGAGAAAAATCACCGAATAACAGAGAAAACATACGATTTTTGAAATACAGAGAACAAAACGAATACAACAGAAAAAATAGAAACGTTCCATTTTTTCAATTTTGAAAAAGAAAATTTAATGAATTGAGAGATTAAAAAAAAAAACTATTTGAAGAAGAAAATTTTACTCGAGAAGATCGAAAAAGTGTGTCATGAGCAGCTTGCCATGCAAAATTTAAAGGAATGGGCTTGTTTCTCTTTTTTACAAATGATTCTAGAATTGATTGCTGACCAATGATTTTTTCTTTATAATGAAATACGATTTTATTCGACGATAACTCGACAAGACATCAAAGGTAGAAAATTGTTAATTACTGTACTCTATTTTGGCTTAATATTTTAATGAAAGTTTCTCTTTTTTTCGAGAATGATTTGAATTTTGAGATTAGCGCCATCCGCTATTTTCGACCTGTTCTTATTTTCGAAAAAATTGATTTTTGAGAGAATATAGCGAAAGTACAGTTTTTCACACACAAATGCAAGATTTCAAAAATTGTTTCCCAGTGTGCTTGTTTACGCGACTTTTTGGAGCAAAGACCGCGAAAGTGGAGAAAACTCAAAGAGTTTCACGGAGCTCTTCTGATCATATGGACGCCAAAGAGCCACCAGTTCCAGAGTCTTCTGATCTTCCAACGCCAGACATGACTTTCTCTGGCGACAAGATCGTGCCTGATTCTGCTTTTAAAATCCCAAGTCCGATTTCTTTTGATTCTGAGGACGAAAATTCAGAGATTAAACGGGTCTATGATTTAGATAGTAATAATATTTTATAAGTTACAAATATTTGGTCAAGGTTAAGCAAGCCTGAATAAGTTCGAGTTACCGTTATCATTCACCCCCAAGGCAGGAGATCGTCGGAGCCACAATGGAAACGACCAAACTCCAGTGCCGAGACCAATCTTCCTCATCCAGGTAAGCCGCAAAGTTTAAACTATCAAAGAGATAAACTTATAAATAATTTAGTAAATAAGCTAGTACAATATCTCTTCAAAGTTTAACCAAATTCTAGTTCAAAAAGTTAAATGTACTTAAACCTAAATCGGACTAGCCCTACCAGCGCTTTTTTGGCCCTGTCTCGCCCAGGTTAATTTTGTTTACCATAAAATGACTTAATTTGACGCTAAACCCTTACGCGAGTTCTTGTCTAATAAAATTCGAACACCTGCACCACGCGGTTCATGACTGAACGCTTGCGAGAGTGTAAGATGTATTTTAGAAGACTCCGAAGAGCTTGTCGATCAAGAGATCGAAGCGCTTGCGAAGTGAACAGAGTGGCGAGAATTTCGACGACGGAGGATCTGCTTCAAAGAAGTCGCTCTCATCCAAGCGGCTCTTGTTTAGCAATCAGCTGGCCCGGCGACGATTGGACCTGGGCACACCAAACTCGATTCACGGAGATGGAAGTGCAAAGGCTATTTCCTTCAAAACACCGAATACGCCGCTCGTCAATCAGAGTAGTTACATCCCAAGACAGGATAAGGACTACTTTGACCAGTTCTTCAAGAAGATAAAAGTCCTTGGTGAAGGTGACTTCGGCGAGGTTAGTAACTATTTATTTGAAATAAAGTTATTTTGTGTTTTCAGGTTTTTGAAGCAGAAAAAAAGGCGGATGGCAAACGAGTTGCTATTAAAAAAAGTCATCAAATGTACCTCTCCCTCTACCAGCGGTAAATTTTTGACAAATTTAAAGCTTGCGAGGAAAGCTACCCATTAAAGGTCTTCGCAAGCATTAATTTTTATCGGTATTATTGAACGGCCAAGCCACTCAGCTGCGTCCGTTTTGGGCCGCTAACGGACATATTACCGGTAGAAATTGAGTAAACTGGATCTTTAAATTGATTTTTCACGCTCTTTCTAGCAAGCAGATGTTGACGGAAGTGCAGGCGCACGAAGCCATCCCTTCTCACGTCAATTTACTTCGCTTCGAGCAGGCTTGGGAAGAGAAAGGCCGTTTGTATATTCAGGTATAGTTAGAAAGAAAGAGCACTGGAATAAAATCAACTTTAGACCGAGTTGTGCCAGGCTTCGCTTCAGCAGTATATGGACGAGAAACCAGTCGATGATGTGATGGCGTGTAATCTTTTGTGTGATATCCTAACCGGACTCGCACATATTCACGATCATCAGTATATCCATCTTGATATAAAGGTACCTTCACACAAGAAACTTTTCAAGTACTTCTGGCATTTATCTTTTTCAAAAATGTAACAAAATAGCTAATTTCACGCCTTGTAGTAAATCATCAAAGAAAAAGTTTTAGCGGGCAAGACATGAATCCTCTTCTATTTCACGTTATTATAATACGCGCCGTGACGATCGACAGATTGAATCCGCTTAGAGTGCAGTACACTTTTATTATTGACCCGGAAGCCCGCGCGCCCATGCCGCCAAACCGAACTGCGAGCGGAAAATTTTTCAATCTGATTGGCAGTGCGCCGCTGCGGCCTGCGGCGCTAACGCAGAGCTAAATTGTTGGCACATTGCCTCGATTCTCCGAATCATGAGTTTCGAAACCAAACAGATTTTTTGATACATTGAGTAAAAATCAACAGAGATCACAACACGAATTCTAGTCTGACAACATCCTCATCGGACAAGATGGTCGATACAAAATCGGTGATTTCGGCTTGCTCACAAAGCTTGACAGCACAAACAGAGGCGACTGGGAAGAAGGAGACAACAGGTACAAAATAAATGAATTTATCATTTAACTAAACCGTTTTTAGAACACTCGCTCCAGAATTATTAGAGGGTAACTACAGCGTCAAAGCAGATGTATTCAGTCTCGGCTTAACCGTTCTTGCTGCAATTTGCGACATAGAACTGCCGAAAAATGGCGAGCTTTGGCATAAGGTAATAATACAACTCAAGAACGACTACGGGATTATCAATTTTTTAGTTCCGAAACGGCGATCCCTTCTCCAACTGGGGTGATAACCCGAAGCCTATTATCAGCACCGACATGACGGAAATACTGCTCGAAATGCTCGAGCCTTTACCCGAAAAACGTCCGTCCTGCAGAAAACTCCTCCAAAGCAGTATTATGCGGAGAATGGTAAGTTATGACATCTTTTTATACGCGTTTTAATATCAATAACTGCATGATTTACGTAAAGCATTCGGCATAAGCAAACGCAAGTTTTTTTTTAACATTTCATTCTCATTGCAGCTGGATGAACAAAGAGAAAGATTAAAGACCAGCGAGCCTATCAAAGTGAATTTGAAATACGAGTATAAGCAGAGGCCAGTAACTGTCGAAACGCCCGTGCATGAGCGGATAAGACAAGCGCTTACTCCGGGAAAGCGCAAGTTGGATATTTCGGGGACCTCGGGGACTAGTTGCCAGTCAAAAATGCAGGAGTCTCCTGAGTGCAAGAGCAACATTCCTTCATCTCCCAAAAGAAAGAGGAAGTCTAGTCCAAAGAACTTAGGCAGGAACATCTTTGCGATGGTAACTGCTCCCTTTATAAAGTTTACAGATAAGGTGACCATACTAATCATTATCTTTCATCATTATTCAGCTCAGAGCTTCATATTTTAAAATTATAATTGCTTCCCTAGACCCTCAACCTTCTTCTCACTCGCAGAGCGACGGACGACAATGCCAATAACATGAGTCCCGGAATCTATCGCCAAAGGTACGATTATTTTCAAGTGATGAAAATTTCAACGGGTCGCTAGATCTCCTGCAATAACGCCCTCTTCAAATCGACGACCAAACTCAATCGCCGGAACCAGAACTCCACTTTGCGGTAGTCCGATGAAAAGTCCGGCAGTCAGGTAACGCCACACTTAATTTACACAGCGCGAGGTGTTAATCAAGATTATTGATCCTTATAAAACACGCTTGGGAAAGAGAGTTGTCACTGTTATTTTTGCGATAGAGATCTCTTCGACCTCTTGACACTGTTAAACGAGCGTTGAAATCAGTTTTCATTCTTGACTAGCATTACTTTTAGCCCACTCTCATCCCGTCAAGAGCGACCTGGGCGCGAGGAAGAAGATACCGCAGAAGAAGATGATAACGTCCTTGACATGTCCTACACAGAGTGCACGCCCGAAACCGAGTCAAAGTCAAGTCTGAAATGCTCTGTCTCGAAGAACCTATTCGGCACCTTTGACGACTTGTCAAGCGATGAAGACATCTTCTGAGTAGTCAAGCGTGCACGTTTACTATTTATCTTTCGTTCAAAAAACCCTCAAAAATCGTGCCTTTTGGACGCAGCTACTTTTTGTCACCTTAAATTCAAAATGACTGCCATAGAACTTATAATATTCCCGCAATATAGCCCGTTTATCAATTTGATAAAAGGTTTATCTCGGTTCAACATTGCTGTGTAGAACATCGAAAGTATTTTCTAAGAACCGCGACGTTCTACACAAGCCCAGAATTCTCACTAAGACTCGAGACAAAACCAAGCTTCATCTTCTTTCTGTCAATATAACAGATCCTGTCGAGAAAAAAGAATCTTTATGAATGAAGGTCTTTAGATAAAAATATGGCGCTGTCATTGGACGATAGGCTGTTAGGCGAAAAGGTACAATGCTTCATTTCCGACGACGAGGATGACGAGAAAGTACAGGATGGAGACGTACCGTTAAAAAATGTTGCCACACAACAACACAACCCTCAGGCTCCTCAAACGGGGTAAGGATAGCTTGGCAAATCTTATTTCAAACAAGTAAACATCCTCGCAGATGGCGACTGACCTGAATTCCGAGTCAATCTTTTGTTTTTTATTCATAAATTACTCAACTCCCCCTTACAATTCTCAATTCAGACCTAAGGGGGTCATCAATGACTACAAAGAATTTCAAAAGACAGGCTCAACTCCCGGCCAAATAACACCTACTGACGTTGAAACAGATGAGCATTCTGATTTGAGTGATTTGGATGATGACGAAGCATTTGAAGAATACCGCCAGCAGAGGTTCAATGAGATGCTTCTAACCCAAGCGGTAATAACGACCACTGAGACGAGGTCAAAAGCGATTTATGACTTGGACGCCGATAATTATGTAGAACAACAGGAATCGTCTGGCAATGGTACAATTTCTTGATTTATTATTAAAAAGCTCTATGCTTAGTTGTGACACTTCTGTACGATTCTGCTGATCAGAATTCAAAAGTAATGCAAAAAGCGATTGCGCATTTGGCAAAGCAGCTTCCGCATGTCAAATTCTGTAGAGCAGAGAGAAGAATTCTTTCTACTCAGGCGAATATGGACCTTTTGGTAAAATCGAAGAGCTGAAAGTAGATCTAACTCGTTTTTTAGTCGCAGCGTGGTTTGCCTTGTTTGATAGGCAACTACGACGGAATCCAAGTTGGCGCTATCGTCTGGCCCGAGATTGTCAATGAGCTTGGCGAAGAGTTTCTTCCAGAGCATCTGTTTTCTCTCCTCAGAGAGAGAGATTTTCTATAAGTTTCAATCGCTTTTTGCGCTACTAACAAGTTCCGCCCTAATACCACGTGACCTGTCTTTCAAGATCCAAACTACTGAACCGATACTGATCTCTCCCTACTTTCTTCCCCACACAAAAACCATGGTACTACTTTCTTCAACAAACTTGACGTCAATTAATGTCACGGAGCCTCATTGAATTCTTTAGTATATCATGACTCGGGTACTTAAACAGGGCGAGTACACATCAACCGTGTACAAGTTGATTGCTGATGGCGATTATAAAGAAGCAGCGAATATTCTGGAAACTGAGATGAAGAGATCCGGTCAAGAGTCCCGCGCTGCTCTTTCTTTGATTGGTAAGTGTATCTTTTGCTGGCGAGAATCGATTCGCTTTATTTTATTTAAAAAATAAGTGGAAACAATATTTTATCTTTAGCCACATGCAAATATCACATGGCGGCAGTACCCGAGCAGTTTGAGTCCGCTGCAGGCGTGTATTACCGACTTATCCAACTCTGCCCTGACAATGACGACTACAAGTTCGACCTTGCTATGTGCCTCTACAAAGCTTGCAAATACGACGAAGCTATGAAGGCATCATTCTCCGTGCAGTCGTCTAAATTTGCCGGACGCGTACAACAGTTGCAAGCAGCTATAAAATACATGGAAGATGACCTGCCCGCTGCAAAGAGTCTGATCGAGAAACAGGGCGAAGACAGCTGCGAGGCAGTTGTGAACCAGGGCTGCATTTTGTACAAAGAAGGGTACTACTCCGAGGCGATAGCAAAATTCCAGCAAGCGATTCAGCTGGAAGGCGTCAAAGCTCACTTGAGCTACAACATCGCCTTGTGTTATTTCAACATGAAGCAATACTCTCACGCGCTCAAGAACATCGCTGAAATTATCGAACGCGGAATTAAAGACCACCCAGAGTTATCAGTTGGCCTCGCCACGGAAGGAATCGACGTCAGAAGTGTGGGAAATACGGCGATCTTGCACGAGACCTCACTCGTTGAAGCTTTCAATCTGAAGGCGGCAGTAGAGTACAACATGGGCCCAGCGAACATCGACACAGCAGCCGAGGCTCTGACTGATATGCCCCCGAGAGCAGAGGAAGAACTTGATCCTGTAACCCTTCATAACTCAGGTAAAATTTTCATAATTAACCCAATCAACTAAAATAATTAAGCGCTTATAAACATGGAGGAAGATCCATCAGAAGGCTTTGAAAAACTTCAGCATCTACTTGCTTCAGGCGTTGCGCCGCCTATGACTTTTGCAAACTTAATCGTGCTTTATTTGAAATTTGGCTATTTCAGCCTCGCGGCGGACACTCTTGCTGAAAATCCAGACTTGGTGAATAAGTTCATGGATCGCTTCCAGCAAGAATTTGTTCAAGCCGTAATCATGGTCGAGCAGAGCCCAGATGAGGCTTATAAGCGTCTTGAGCAAATGGCATCAAGGTAACCCAGTTTTACTTTTAACTGGTTGTCAATTTTTTCTCAGACAAACCGACAATCTTCGTAAATATCTGAAAACTATCCAAGAAGCTCAAAAATCAGACGACAAGCATGCACTCAAAAAAGCTGTTCATGCATACGATGAAGAACTCGACCGTTTTATTCCCGTGCTCATGCAGCAAGCCAAGATCTATTGGGATAAGGAAAACTATGATCAGGTCGAGAAGATTTTCCGTAAATCTGTCGAGTTCGGAAATGAAAACGATACATGGAAGCTCAATGTCGCCCATGTCTTATTCATGCAAGAGAATGGGCAGAACTCGAGTCCTCACAAATATAAAGAAGCCGCTGGATTCTATGAGCCTATCGTCAAAAAGGAAAACCAAAGTATTCTAAACGTGGAGGCAGTTGTACTTGCTAATTTGTGCGTTTCGTATATCATGACTTCTCAAAATGAAGAGGCAGAAGAGCTCATGCGGCAGATTGAAAAAGAAGAAGAACAGCTGGCTTACGAGTTTCCCGAGAAAAAAGTGTACCACTTGTGCATCGTCAACCTAGTTATTGGGACATTGTACTGCTCAAAAGGAAACTACGAGTTCGGAATCGCACGTGTCATAAAAAGCCTTGAGCCCTTCCAAAAGAAGCTCGGAACTGATACTTGGTTTTATGTAAAGCGATGCTTCTTGAGCTTGTTGGAAGCAATGTCGAAGCAGCTCGCCCTGTTACCTGATAACATTCTCTTCGAAGCTCTCGATTTCTTGGAAATATGCGAGCAATTCGGCCGAGGTATCTCTCTAGACGAGTTTTCTCTCTCTAGACTATTTCTTTTCAGAGATAAAAGCACGAGACGTTGATCCACTCAGCACTGAAGCAAGAGATGCGCGTAACACCGTCGCTTTCGAATCCCGGCAGCTCAAATGCCAGCTCCTACGACTCATGGGCTGGCCTTAAATTGTCATCGAAGATATTTATGTTCTAGCAGAACCATTTTCTTCACATCTGTTGATTTATTTTTCTACTTAATAATATTTATTTAGTTTTTTATCGTCATTTACTAAATGTTTTCTATTATTCCAGATCATTGAAGCGGCTAGAACTCAAATCTAAGTGTCGTCATACGAATCGCGCCCAGTTACATTCATTTATTGCGCATTTATTCGATTCGTGGGATCAGTAATCAACTAAAACAACCATCAAAAAACAGCATCGCGACAAGAAACACTCAAACAACAGAACACAAATATGTCGGATTCACAGTCAATGGAAGTTTCAGTCGTAACGAGGGAACCTTTGTCGACTCAGCTGTCTGAGCCGATGGACACAACAGGTAAACATCATTTGATGTGTCTCGATTGAATTGAGAATCCTTTAAATCCATTTATCGTCAGTTAGCTTTTTTTTCTTGAAAACTCATAATCCATCTCATATCAAGAATTACAAAGGCTATTCGATACAAAGATGGCTTTCACTCATTCCGGATCTCACTCCAATCAAGTTAACTTACCTTCTGAAGGCTCACATTCAGCTCCTCTTCAAGCTAAATTATTCGGCCAGACATCGACCACTGCGCCAAGGGCGGCTCTCGGCAACATCACTAACAACGTGAAAACGACCAACCGAGAGGCACTCAAGCCTCTTAAGGCTGTTCAGCCAACGAGCCGCGTACAGGTCTACAAGGTAAATGCGTCAAGGAAGACACGGATAAAAAATCGTTTTTTAGGATGTCGAATCAAGGCCAACTGTTGGCCCTAAAGAGACAACTCCTTCTGTCCCCATTTCAAAAGAATCTGTAAGTTTATTCGCACATCACGTTGGTCTAAAACGTGGCAATTTAGGTTCATGAGTCACCAATGGCCCCTTCTGAGATCTCTTCGATCCACTCAAGTCCGAGAACATCGAGGAGGTGTCAGATTGTCATCCCGAACTTAGGTGAGAAATCCTGATTTTTAGCGTTTATTCATCTCGATTTAGATGACAAAGCCTCGAACTCGTCCATGTGCGCTGAATACGCACAAGAGATCGATGCCCACCTCCGAGAAGCAGAGTTGCGAACGCGCCCTAAGCCTTACTACATGCGAAAGCAGCAGGATTTAGACGCAAGAATGCGATCAATTCTTGTCGACTGGCTTATGGAGGTAGTTCTTTTAATAGCTTATCTCGTTATTCACGCTTAACCAAGGTTGCTCTTGAATACAAAA
>Ga0115008_10005056_pt1 | contig 10931 bp, 8 predicted proteins | sample FraStrMetagenome_FD_87164 | JGI IMG/M metagenome (GOLD analysis project Ga0115008, IMG submission 87164) | Marine eukaryotic phytoplankton communities from Arctic Ocean - Fram Strait ARC3M Metagenome | ecosystem: Environmental > Aquatic > Marine > Oceanic | place: Fram Strait | collected 2012-06-18
ATAGCTTAAAATCATTTTTTGTTGTGAACATACGTGAGATTGAATCTTGGGTGGGAGAAATGAAACACATCGATAAGTTTATATTTATTAGGACGCGTGCGTACTCTCTAGGTGTTTTTCTTACATAGAAGCAACCTGTTGTAAGAGTGACGCTTTGTTAGCTTCAGCAATCAATGTGATGACATATTTCTGCATCACTGTCATTGACATCACCGTTGCAACATCTCAAAATCCCGAATGATGTTCAAATCAACTCTCTCCATCACACTTCTATTATTGGGCCAAAGCTCAGCATTCAGCACGCAAGGAATTGCCTTTGCTCCCAAGGCATCTACTTCTCTTAACGCTGTAAATGGTAGAAGAGACTTCGTCGCAACTGCTTTCGCAGCTACTTTGGCAGTTGCTTCACCTGCCTTTGCTGAAGATGCTGTTGATGATTTGGCCATGCCAACAGAAGAAGAGCAAAAGAAGCAATCGGTGAGTGTACCATCTATTTTCAAGACCCCTAAACCATGAAAAATGAATTCGAGAATATCATCCTATTATATTTCTTTACAAAGTCTAAACAAAGCCTATTATTCTCACAAAACAATACTTCTTTTTCGGTTTGATGTAGGACGCCGAAATGGCCGCTCGTATAGCACGTAAAGCAGAATTGCAGAAAGCAGCCTCCAAACCCATTAGATTTGATGAATCAATGAAGAGTGAAAAAGCTAAGCAAGCTTCTTTGAAAAAAAGCAAGCAAGAAATGCGTGATGCTTTATGTGAGGAATTAGGACGTGGATGCTAAGTACAGGAATAGAGACTGTGTGTTTCTTTTATTCTTTTGTAAATTGCATGATTGAAAAGAAGACATAGATCAATATTATGTTGAGAGATGAAAACTAGTATTCAATTTCATGACTAGGGATAGAAAATTCTAAAAAATCTCATCATAAAAGCTATAAATTAATCTATTATCTTCTTTCGAATGATGTCTGTCTTTTCTCTGAAATCTAAATTATAATAATTTTGTAAACAATTGTGATGCTGCATTCCTTTTCTCTCTGTAAAGAATTATTCCATACGATCATCAATGACTTTTCCATCTAAGACAGCTGCAATGTCCTGAGATCTCATAAAACTAAGTTTCTTTCCGTCTCCAGTCTCTTCATCTTTTGGTCCGATTCCCCAAGGATTCTTACAAACCACAATATCACCAACTTTTATGCCGGGCATGGGTGCGATAGAGCCATTCTCTTCTTCTCTTCCTGGTCCCATTGAAAGCACTTGACCTATGTGAAGCTTTGGTAAATCTTCATCAGGAATGAAGAGACCCGTTTCTGTCTTTGGTTTTCCTTGTAATCGCTCTACAAGTACCATATCGTATTTGCATTGCCAATCCACATTTCCATCCAAGGAAAATCGACCTACACCTGCTCCACCATAATATTTTTTGGGAGGACCGCCTCCACCAGCATCAAGTGATAATCCACTTGTGTAGAATGGAAGGGTGCATGCTGCTATGAGCATTAATAAGCTATTTTTCGCCATTTTTACCAATTATCGACTGTGCGAGATGATGTCACTTGAATTTGATTTTCTTTTTGAATGTATTTTTGCATCGTGTGATTGTTATTTGGTGCAATTCATTTCATTTGTTATGAACTGTAGATTGGACACAAATAAGTGCGTACTACGACTGCAGATGAAAGATTTGTCTCTCATGAATGAGTATTATATAAGAGAGTACACAATTTAAATCGTGAATGAAATGTGAAAAAGAAGAGTGACCCAAGATCCGTAAATAACAATATTCATTGCAAATCGAACAGAATGGCCTTGAAGGTCATCACTTGAGAATGTTAGTCCTGGGAACATTTTGGCACAGAAGCACTATAAACAAATCTTTAAATATTCAATTCGAATTTGAGCGCAGTGAAGGCAACAACAAGTTCACAGTGTAGCACATAACCTCACCGAAAGAAAAAAAAGTGAAAGCATTATTTCAAACATGGACATGCTTGAAAACTTAAAACAAGGCAAAGACAATTTGCTGGACAAAGTGAAACAAAATAATTCCATGATAGTCGATAAAATGAAACAAAAGATTGGCGATGTGGAAGGCCTGGATAATCTCCTACCACTCTCGATTGCACCTGCCCGTCCACCAGAGGAAAAATCATGGCAAGAACATGCTGAGGAAGAAGTGTGCGCATTATTTCCAACTCTCACTTGGAAAGAAAGAATGATAGGATGTCTTTCGTGTATGGGTGTAGGATATATTCTCTCTTTTGGTTCTTTTTTTCGATTGAAGGCACTTCTTATGGGAGATCCTGTACCATTTGTGTCGATAGCTACGTTAGGGAATTGTGTATCATTAAGTGGATCATGTTTTCTTGCAGGCCCAAGAAATCAAGTGAAACGGATGTGTCAAAAGACTCGTAGGATATCGGCCATTGTATACCTTTTATCTTTATGTACGACTCTCGGAGTTTCATTCGCACCTGATTTCAAAGCAAAAGCTCTAATTGTTGTATTTCTAATGATATTGCAGTACTTGTCGATTGGTTGGTATTGTTTAAGTTATGTACCGTTTGCTCGTGAAGGGGTCAAGAAATGTTTCCGGAGACTTTGGAATGAACTGCTGGAAGATTAGTGTAATTTATAAAAAGTTTCGTTGCTCAAGCTATACCTAAATTGAATCATTAAAGTCAAAAACTGTAAATGAAGCTATAAATTGTAAAGAAAGACTATGGTGCATTGAAAATTAATAAGAAGTAGTTCACTTTATTTTGCCACGGGGCTTATTTGCATTGAAACCGAATTATAATGAACACGCACATATTGTTTCAAACACAAAGTTTCGTAAAAAAGAATATAATTCGCTTGGAAAGTTGTACTATAGAGTAAACTTGCAAAATAATTTATTATAAATGTTAATTTTTATTAGCTGTTTGATATAGTTGGAATATCCACTTAAATTATCATATATTGTCAGTATCAATGCCCCAAATGCATAAAACAACCACACCAAGACAAGCCATGAGAGCTCCAGTGGAACCTCTTTTGGTCGGTTTCTCTTGTTTCACCAACCACATGAGTGGAAGCATATACAACGGTGTCGTTGAATTTAGGGTAACTGCCAATGCCAAAGCAATTTCAAATAATGCATAACTGGATAAAGCTGGACAGAGAAAAGTCACAAAAACAACTCCCAAAGAAATTGTAATCCAACTTTGGATACACATATTTGGTAAGCGATACCATGGAACAATGGACTCTTGTATATTAGATTGATATGAATCAGGTGGAGAGTCAATCTGGACAGTGGGTTTGATTCCGAATTTTTTTCTTCGTTCATTTGTCCCCAAAAATATATTATCTCTAATTCTTAATCCAATAGATATACAAGCGAGAAGGAATCCTGCAAATCCATATCGAATTAAATTAATTTCCCATGTATTCAAATGTGTAGCATACTGTTTCACAAGAAGAGCACCATAGGCATCTAGGAGGACATTTAATAGGGCGAGAAAATATCCTCTTCGAAGGCGTTTCTTTCTATCATTTTTTCGTTCCCTATTATTCACATTCTGATAATATCCTGGAGGTGGTCCACATTCTGATTCAGTAGTTATAAAAGACGATTCAGATGCCCAACTTCTAGCCTTATTTAAAGGGGTTGCTTGAAATTTAGTTGTCGGAAACAGTTCTTTGGAAGCTGAACTATTTTCGAAGGAAGTTGTGTCAATTATAGCACTGCCGATATTTTCATCATCTCCCATGGGTGGAATATTTTCAAGAAAAAAATCTTCTGAACTACCATCTGATCTTTCTGAAAAAGCAGATGAAACACTGCTTCCATCATCTGCGTCAAAATATGATATATCGTCATTACTTTTCAATGATTCTAGACTATGTTTACTCAATGGGCGATGCATAAGACCTAGTCCTTTTCTAGGGTGCAAATCCCTACCTCCCGTTTCGACGAACATGAATCCACCACTATCACTTGAAAGATTAGAAGTCTTATCACTACCGTGAACACTTTTTTCCTTGACTTTTTCATCTAAATTTTGCACTCCTGTCGCCATGAGCACAATATAAACACCAGCGGCCGTCAAAACCATGCCGATGAAAGCAGTAGGATGCAAAGACTCTCCAAGAATGACAGCTCCAAAAAATGCTGCTGCAAATGGTTTTACTGTATCAACGACTAGGACTCTCCTAGCACCAACTATTCGTAAAGCTTCTAATTCCGCTAAGTCACCAATCACAATCCCAAGGAGAGAAGATAACATAAGGTACATCAACACAGAAACTGGAAACCCATCCATTGTGCTATTTCTCACATAATCAGGATAGTGATAATGATGATATTGCTGAAAGTGCATCTGTTGCTCTTCCAAATGCTGTTGATATCTTTGGCTTTCTTCGTAATGAATCTGTTTACGAAGTAATTCTTGATCCATTTCATATTGATCACCAAAGTATTGAGGCCTTGCATCTAACCTTCGTCCCAAATCATTGTCTATCCAAAATGTCATATAAAAAAATGCTAATGCTGCTAAATTGCATTTATACAAATTTAATGCAAAAGCAGATCCTCCGCTGTTCGTCCATTGAATATCCCATTCTAAAAACCCAACAGCTTCAAGCAAAGGAGCAAGGAGTGCAGCAATAATACCTGTAGCAACTGTCATAACTTACTTCCCTTGATGTATTAGCTAATCTTTTGAGAATACTTGGGATTCACAAAACTTAATGATAATTTTGATATTATTCAAAGCAATTGACTCGAGTGAACCAATTCAGCAATGAGATAAATGCCCAATTGTATTCTTTTATATGTACAATTTGTGAAAGAAGCGTGACAAAAGAGTATAACCGGGTTTACCGTACAATATGTTCTACACATTATAGTGAATATGAACCTACTTTCCAAAAAAACCCTTTTTTGAAGCGTGGTTAATAATATAGTTACAAAAGAGACATACTGAATATTTTACTAGTGGTATTTCCTATTTATTAGCAACAACCTACAAGAAATCTCCTTTTTTGCAGAAAGAGTTCGTATAAAAGACAAAACAGCCTTTAATAGTCATAAATTACATGCATGGTCATTTTAAATGAAACTCTAGTTTGCTGTTAGGAGGAGCCAAGGCAAGAATGAATGAATTTTGGGGTACAAATAAATTTACTCGTATTTCGTATGCTACTGCGTAAAAATTCTTCCATTTATGAAAAGTCATCTGTACCGTTCCCAGTCTTAAAAGTCGGTCATTTTATTTGATATACCATATTTACATCCATTTAAAACTGGGGTACACTACGGAGTACAATATAAATCACTGCATATATGTTTTTGAATTACGCAATTCCGCATGATTGAAACCTAATTTAGTCGTATATAGCAACAAAATAGGCTTATTTCTCACATCCATTTCTTGATTATGATGTTTTTAATTAAAAAAACAAAATACCATTGACCCAATAAATTTAGAAAATGTCCATTAGGTAAAATACTGTGAATGCCATCATCCGTGAAGACTGTAAAGTAATTTCTACAATATTCTTCATTCATCGCTTTCATATCGAGCAACTATGAGATACCCAAGACATCTTAGCACATATGTGCTTATTATTTTCCTGTTTGTAAGCACAGTTCATGGTTTTTTTGGCAATGGATTCTTTAGCCATGAACGACGCAAGGTATGCTCCTTTTCCTTTCAAGTATCTTTCGGTATTTCATCTTCTTCATTTGTTTGTGCTTTGTAAAAACACACAAATCCACTCACTTTATATCGACAATGATTCACGCTCTGATTATATTTGATTTTTATAGAAACGAATAAGGAACTTTGATATTGCAGGAGATATTTTGAAAGGAAACCAAGAAAATGCAAGCTTGAGCAACAATAGTTCTTTTTCAAATGTAGTTTCTGTACTAAACGCATCTCTCTCTGCACTCTCATCAAATTCGTCCGCGGAGTCATCCGAAAAAACATCAAACTCAACACCAGAATTCCCAACAAATCAATCGATATTCGTAAAAGAGACAACTTTACAAAATGAAACAAAATCATCAATAAAGCGAGAAAATGTAACATTGGAGACTAAAAATGAAACATTCGCAGAAACAATGATGGTTTCTTTTAATGTCACCAATACATCTCTGCTTCAAACAATTTCAAACTCAAGCGAACAAATAAATACAACCCTAATTACACAGTCACTAAACAAAAGTGATATTACAAACAATAACTTCACCGCAAATATCACAATACCTCTAAAGCCTCAAATGCATATAGATGGTAATGCTACGATGCATTCCTCAATACCAATAGGTCCTTCAAATGTTACCATGCTTACATCACCACCAACGGCTCCTATTATTTTGTCCCCGGTGCCAACATTTCAGCCTTTTTCAATACAGCAATCTCATCTGATTGGGAAAGAGAGACCACATCATATCTTTCCAACTAAAAATGAGAGTATTGATTCGACCTTCAACTTCACAAATTCTTCTTTACCACCCAATGGAATTCTTCCCGTTTACACCACCAGTCCAAGTATGATACCTTCTACAGCTCTGAAACTCATTTCTCCACCAATTTCTTCTACTGAATCAAGTCAACCATCTTTCATGAACTCAACAGTTTCATCGAACAACCCTGATAATCCTGAAAATATCACAACATCTCTCCTAAAATCGTTAGAAACGACTTATGAAGGAATAAATAGTACAAAAGGAGTAATGTTTGATGTAATGACTTGGGATGAAATACAAGTTACAAGTTTGGATCTTCATATCAGCACTACATCTGATGTATTCTATGAAATCTATACCAAAGCAGGGACTCATGTGGAACATGAAAAATCGGTATATTTGTGGAGTATTGTTTCATCAGGTAAAATCCAAGGAAGGGGAGAGTTTGTCAAGACACCTATACCACAGGAATCGTTTTTAGCTGTCACAATTCCACGCAATTCTGTTCAATCGTTTTATGTCACTTTGACAACATCTGATTTGAGATATAGCAGTGGCATCATCAAGGGTAATGATTACATTAATGCAGATCTTTTGATACAGGGAGGTGTTGTAGTGTCTGAATATCCATTTGGTTTCAGTACTATGGAACCATGTATATGGAATGGCGCAATTCACTACACAACAGCAATACGTTCGGACGTTAATCTTATCAATGATCCAACGAATATTCCTTCTGTAATGCCATCTTTAAATCAAGAAGAGTTGAGAAGGAAAAGATCAGTATATTTATTTGGCCTTTTCCTCATGTATCCTTCAAATATAACCTTCCTTCCAAATGTAAAAGAAAATTTTGATTATTCATTACATTCTTTGCTTCGAAAACCATATCATGATTCATTGAGTAAGGAATCAGCGGATTTCCTTGAAGCAAATAATGTAGCCATTATCAGTGTCAATTCAGTTCCTGTAGATGTTGAAGACAACGATGGTAAGAAATCAACAATGTAATTAATTCAATTATTTTATTCTTCTACAGAACTCAAATACAAAATCCAACTTTTAGTCCGTTGTCCAACAAATACTCAGCCAAATGAAAGATGCAAGGCTACGAATGTTTACATTGAAACGTCCTATTTATTCACCACTCCAAGTGAGGCTGTCCAAGAAACGCTGAGTAATATTTTGCCTTCTATAGTACAGGAAATTGAATATAAAACCAGAATAATTCAACCTATTATTCAGTCCAATGTAATTTTGATGTCTCTTTTTCATGTCCATCAAAATGCAACATTTATGGGATATGATATCGCCCTCTTCGAAGATATTATTTCAAAATCACTTAAAGAAACTTTTTCTGCTGGACTCCTTCCTTTTGAAGTATTAGATGTGGAAGTGTTCGGTGACAGTATTAGCCTTGTCTCAGATACCCTAGATATTCGGTCAAAATCTATGGAGGACACTTTGTATGAGTTCACTTTAGCCACTTCAATCAGAACGTCCCATTTTATCCTGCATCAAAGCCTGAGTATAGTTGATGTGTTGATACACTCTTTGGAGGCAGATAGTCAAAATATCATCGAAGGATTACAAGTAAGCAATGATTTCAATTCAATATCTAGTATGAAGGCATATGCAAGCTTTAAAGAAAAAGGAAGTGATGTTATTAAAGAAGAGATTGGAATCTCACTACAGGATCGAAAGCTTTTTTCTATAATAGCAGGTTCAACCTTAGGTGGGTTTATTCTAGCTATTGGTGGTTTTCTTTTAATCTCAGGTAGTAAACCAAAAACTAAATGGCAGGAAGTTAACAGAAATGAAAGGAATGAAGATGATGATGATTTCAAATCTGTTGGTGAAACTTCTGTGGAATCATCTAAAGATGCCGACTCAAGAATATCTGGAAAAAACAATGATGAAAGAGACGAAAGATTCAAAATTACTTCAGAAGAACTTCTTTTGCAACCAATTATTGAGTCAAATCACGAAGCAGAAAATGAGTCTATTAGTGACTTGGAAGCTTTCCTGTTAGAGCCACATGTCAACATTGATGATTTGACGGACAAAAGAACTCAAACAAACTCGTCATTTGATGATGTATCAGAGGACAATCAAAGTAGTATACTCGAAAGTTTGAAAGATGAATCCGAGAACACTCCTGGTACTCCAAAAATAAATAACAAAAAGAAAAGCTTTATTGAAAATAATGTTGAGGACGATGCTGTCTCATTGTCCAACAGTTATATTTCAACAGGCAGCTTTGACAATGTTGTTTATGAATATGATGAAGATTTACCATCAATAACGTAATTAAAATGAATAGATCTTTGAAATCTGGGAAGAGTTATTTGTAATGCTTACTGTAAATTTAAATGAATGGATATTTTTGCCGTCATAGCTTTCTAAGAATTTTATCTTAATTAACCATTGTGAAATAGCTAAGTTTCTTGAATCTTTGGATGTGCATTCTTTGATTCACCAATGTGTAGGAAACTTATTTCTCAAAGAAAGCATCTGTAAGTATATTATGGTGCAAACTTATGATGTCAAGTGAAGTGTTCACTGATTTATCTTAATGAAAAAGATTTTTTGGTCACATCGATTTGTTTTTTGTTTCCATTAAGTACTGGAAAACAGATACAAAAATCTGAATTTTTGTCATCTTGGAATTATTTCTATTTCAATTCCTTCTTCTTTGCAATCAAAACCCATATCATCATTATCAGTTGCATACAATTCAAGCTTATCCATACCAGAAAGTCCCTTGATATAAATTGATTGTCTGTTTGCAGTAAATGTTCGTTCATTTGTTTCTTTCAATTTCTTAACAAACGGATTCTGTATTTTTTTTCTTTTTCTCCAAGTAGCAAGCAAAACCATGACAAGAAAGACATTTATGAATCCTCCAATCACGAAATTGTTTGATCGACTAAGCCTTTGCTGAGACAACTCTGTTGAGTCAGGATTGAATCGATCCCCTATTATTCCACTGAGCTGATCAATTAAAATTGTTAAAGTTTCACTAACTACTAAACGGTCTCCTATAAATTTTACTTGGATAGGTGTGCCTTCATCTTCAAAAATACCATCCTTTAACACTCTTTGCATTGTTGATAGAATGTTGGAAGCTGGAAAAATACAGCTATCACAATGGCTATAAAATTGCATTGCACCTCTTATTGGTTTGCATTCCTGTCCGTTTCCAACTTCAATTGACGAAGTGCATTTGTCTGACAAGTAATAGAATTCAAGTTATTGTCAGGCTTTTCAAAAATCAACACATATTGTAAGAACTTTCGGTTTGCTCATACCTTCCCCTCTATTGTCGATTATGTCCTCTGGTGTGCTGATTAAAGCTACTATTTTCTCTTCTCTTTGCAAATTTCTTTTATCTTCCTCTAAATCTCTTTGGCAGTCTATTATTGCATTCGAGACCCGTTCCGCTATTCTTTTTTCAGCAATTCGTAAGGATTCTTTTAATCCTTGTCGTTTGTTGTACACAAAATCATAATCAAAGAACAGTTCATGTGCTCTCGCAGATCCAAAAATACCCTCATTGTTATTACTCAATTCGGCTTCAAGTCCAGAGCATGCATACCAATAAATGACGCTTTCGTCTATTTTTTGCTCTACAAATGCAAGTGATCGGCTCATTTTTTCAACAGTGAAGGATATTTTCAATTCGTTTTCTGTTGCTTTTTCTCTGGGTAGTGCTGATGGTTTACTTTGTTTAAAAAATATGGATGAGCAAAAATCTTACTCCTCAACTTCAAACATTTTTTACTTTTTTAGGATTTATCACATAAACAAAAAGAGAAAGTAAATATTTTTGATTATGTCTTCAAGTTTCCAACAATGGACAACAACCGAAATAGCAATCTATATTTGCTATGAAAATTCCGTTGAGAGCTAAATATTAAATTTCATGCTCACGTAGATTTAGCCGTCCTTTGTGGGACTGACAAATTTAGCTCAATTTGAACGGTAAATGTCTCAATCATTTGACTTAGGGATTATCTTTCTGAAAAAAAAAACTTCAAAAATTAAATCTCAAGATAATATCGCCACTAGTTTTTCTTGCAGCGAGCTCAAAAAGAATTGTTCGAGTCAAAAAAGATCCCCAAAATAAAGATGGAAAAACGAGTTGATTTCGTTTTTGAAATGAAAGTGAAAATCCCAACTATACATGTATTTTTCAAGACCCCTTCAAAATTTAACATGACCATGAAGTAAGGCTAATTCTGCTATTTTTCGTGCTACAACTCAAAATATATGCAACGGTTCAGAAAGTGCGCTCAAGTGAGAAGATTGCAATATAAAATAAATATATTCAATATCTCTTTAAAAATTCCTTTGATAATTCTGAGCAATGCACGTCAATTTTCTTGACTTCTTGGTTGTTTCCAAACCAGCTATCTCAGCATGGCAAAAAAATGAGTCCAGGATTTAGATGACTTTA
>Ga0115008_10005059_pt1 | contig 10929 bp, 8 predicted proteins | sample FraStrMetagenome_FD_87164 | JGI IMG/M metagenome (GOLD analysis project Ga0115008, IMG submission 87164) | Marine eukaryotic phytoplankton communities from Arctic Ocean - Fram Strait ARC3M Metagenome | ecosystem: Environmental > Aquatic > Marine > Oceanic | place: Fram Strait | collected 2012-06-18
AGACTGTAAGTTTCCTCGAGAAGTTTCATTCTCTTCCCCGAGAAAAAGCGTAAAAAGACTGTAGCAATGTCGTTGCTCCGCGCGTGACAACGCATTAATTCGCGTGCGTGATCAAAGGGTTAAACTCGTCGATTGAAATCCTTTCCTGCTCGACGTTTGGCTCCAGAGCTTCCAAAGAAACATTTTTAATCAAAATCATTGAATCTGAATTTTTCAGTTATTTTAAGATAAATTCGGAAAATTTTACCCTTTCTTCTCAAATTCTGAAAAACATCCAAAATTTTTTTTTCGATTTTAAGAAAAGCTTCGGAATTTATGTCAGAAAAATCTTCCTTCCATTCAAGTTCAAGATCGACAATTGTTTTAGTTGAAAAGATTTTTTTGAAATCATCGGAATTGTGTTTTGCTGTAAGAGCTTGTGTAGTTGTTGTTGTCGTTGTTGTTGTCATTGTTTGGTTTTGAATTTTCGTAGAATCCGTTGTTGTTTCTTTTGTCAGAGAAGCTGATTTCGTTGTTGTTGTCACTGAAATATCATCAATTTTTGAACTCGGACTTAAAATCTCGTAGAAATAATCCTCAATTTCTGGCAATTCTGTAACGTCTCTTGAATTTTCTGATTCAAAATCATTGTTGAGCAAAATCTCTTCATCTTCAATTTCAAAAATGAGTGACGAAATATTCGTCTCGACTTGTTCCTCGACTTCCGCATTTTCAGCTTTTTGGTTTTCAGCATATAATAAATTATAAAACATTGCTTGCAGATCGTATTTGTCAATTGACAAATCTTTGCATATGTCCAAGCCTGGGTAATTCCAGTCAATATAATTATCAAGATTTGGGAATATTGTTTCTGCCCACTCTCGTGCTGGATCTTCTTTTGTTAGAATACGATCACGGATCCAATCAACGAAATATTTGAGAATCGACGGATTCACGCCGGACTCAATTGCTTTTGGTGCGAGAAGCCTTTGTGCGATTCTGTCAACCTAAAACGATTGAAATCTCGTTTTAAAAATACGATAAGAACCTCTTTTTGCTGATCAAAACCAGTGAATTGTTGCTGAACGGAGCCATCAATGACCAAATGAGCCTTAAATATATTTGATTGCCAAATTAGAATATAAAATCAAACTTTTGTCATGCTTTTTTCACACCCAATTCGGACGTGTTCAGGCTCAAGAGATTCCAAGTAAACATTTTCAATCAGGGTCAATTCGAAATCTAAATCTATTTTATTCTAAAAAGTTTTAAAAATTTTTACCCTTTCTTCTGATAGCCAAAAATGCATTTGAAATATTTTTCTCTATCTCGAAAAAAGCATTCGTATTTCTGTCAGAAAAGTCGTTTTTCCATTCAAGGTCAAGCCCGACAATTGTTTTTGTAGAAAAGAAAAGTGATTCCTTGAAATTATCGAAATTTGTTTTCGTTGTAAAAGCTTGTGTGATCGTCGCTGTTGATGATGATGCTGACATTGTCGCTGTTGGTGTTGTGCTGAAAACTTTGGTGGTTCTCGAAGCTGAATAAACAGCATTGTATGACCCCATTCGGACCCCTGATTCTTGCATTTGCGGAAAAGCTAAGCGCTCCTCTTCTTCATCTTCTATTTCAAATATAAGTGATGTAGTTTGCGTCTCGACGGGTTCGTGGACTGGCGCATATTCATCTTCTTTGTTCACGGCATTTAATATATCATGAAACATAGCGTGCAGATCGTTTTTGTCAATGTGTTTGTTTTCTTTCTCGAAATGACGCCAAATATGATATTCTTCAAGGTATGGGAAAAGCATTTTTGACCAGACAACAACCGGATATTTAAATCTCAAAATAAAATAATGAATATAATTCTTCCAAGAAGCAAGTGGATCCCCCAATGTAAGAAGTTCCGATATTTTTTTTGTTTTTGATGTATCTGTTGTTGATGGCGCTAGCGTTGTTGAAAATTCCTTGAATTGGATGTTTTCAGACATACTTTTCCCGTCAATTAATATTTTGAAAAAAAAAGCTTCCATGTTGTTCACTTCCATTCTTGGAACGTCAGTGCCTGGATCAAAATGTCGCATGAACAGAAATATTCTTTGTTCGAAGGCAAGCTTGGTTATAACTGAAGGATTTTCATAAAAAGGGCTCAAAAGAAACTCCCAAAGATTTGTATCCCAAAAAATGATTGTCGACGGATCTTCCACCACTTTTGGTCGGTTGTTATTTCCGCGATAGTTTCCGCGAGATTGGAGCGAGTCGTCAGCCAAATAAACTGATTCCGTAAATGTCTCTGGAAAATTTTCATCACTTTCTAAATCTGACTGAAAAGAGCCACGAGCAGATGAAAAATTTGGAATTAAAAAAAAGAATAATTTCCTCATTTTCTGATAAAGATTTCTGTGTCAAGGCTTTACGTACCATTTTATTCAATACTTCTGCTTCTTTTCAGCGCATAAATAGCAACAAATCTGCCGCATTGAAACTAAGGAAAATCTGGGTATGATGAAAACACAAGAGGACGAGAAGATTTCCTTAATAAGCTACTGGCCCATCTCAAATACAAATTTCAGCAAAATTTCTACGAAATCATTATAATAAGGCTTCTGCTTATCGAAAATCATCATTTTTAGGATCCTGCGGGGGGCCCCAAAGAACGGCTCTGTCTGTATTTGAGAGACTGTATTGATTCCCGTCAACGGTGGACAATTTAAGCAGTTAAACTTTTTCTTGCGTGAAATAACAAAAAGCTGAAATAAAGCAGGTTGCCTCAAAGAATTCTTGCGCGTGTGGAAATATTAAAATATTGACCGTTTCAATTTATTCAAAATTTGCAAATAATCTAGAGCAGGGATGTAAATTATTCTTTGCTTTTTGAAATATCAAGAATCGTCTTTTTTAAGAAATAATTCGACACATGGAATTTTAATTTTAATCAAACTTTATTGTCGTACACAAGTGTTCAGTAAATTAGAAAGCAGATGTTTTAGATCGCATCTTTGAGAGGGTGGACTCAGCCATGTCAGCTCGCTCCTCGGCTTCGTCGAGCTCGTGCTGGAGCTTTCGGTATCGAGACATATTCTGGGTGGATGCTTCTTCCTGCTCCTCAGCCATTCGCTTGAATTGCTTGACCTTGAGCTGGAGCTTGTCAGCCTGGTCCTGGAGACGGGAGAGATTCTTCTTGTCCTCTTCACCGGCGTATACAGTCTCCTTGACCTTTCGCTCCATCTTGCGGACGGCCTTTTGGGAGTCGACGCCTCGTCGTCGCTCGTTGTCAAGCTCAGATTCGAGTTCTCGGAGTCGACCCTCGAGTTTCTGGACGTGCTTCTTGCCGCCCTTAAGAGCAACCTGTTCGGCGTCGTCCAATCGAGCCTGGAGCTCCTTGAGCTGACCTTCTTGGTTCTTCTTCATTCGCTCGAGATGAGCTGAAGCATCCTGCTCCTTCTTGAGATCCTCAGCCATGATAGAGGCGTCAAGGATGGACTTCTTGGCCTTGTCTTCAGCGTTCTTGGCTTCCTGGATAGCTTCCTCGACTTCGTTGGCGACGGCGAGAAGTTCCTGCTCGAGCTTTCGCTTCTGGTTTGCAAGGGCGGTGTTCTGGGTGTGGAGGAGGTTGGCTCGCTCGTTGGCTTCCATGAGCTCCTGCTCAGCAGCCTTTCGGCCCTTCTCAGCCTGCTCAACGGCAGATCGAAGTTCATCAATCTCGGCCTGGAGGAGGTTGACTCGTCGGTCAGTGACAGCGGTCTGCTCCTTGACTTCGTCATAGATGCGCTCGGATTCGTCAAGAGCCATCTGGGCATCCTTGATCTGGCCCATGATGTCCTTGTTCTGTCGCTGGGCATCGTTGAGCTGTCGGTTGGCGTGGGCGAGCTGGATCTCAATGTCGGAAATGTCTCCTTCGAGCTTCTTCTTGATTCGGACGGCTTCGGATCGCGATCGGATTTCGGAGTCAAGCTGGCCCTGGATAGTCTCAACAGTTCGGCTAGCGTTTCGTCGGTTGTTGTCCATTTCCTCGTCCTTCTCCTGAAGTCGTCGGTCAGACTCGTTTTTGATCTGCTGAAGCTCGACGGTGATTCGAAGGGTCTTGGCTTCCTCGGACTCAACGGCAGCTTCGGTTTCTTCAAGAGAAGCGGCGAGCTCGTTGCGCTCGACCTCGATGTTGCGCTTGGCCTTCTCAAGTTCAGAGATGGACTTGGCACCTTCGGCGACCTGATCAGTAAGATCGGCGATTTCCTCCTGGACCTGCTTGTTCTCTCGCTTGGAAGACTCAAGGCAGTCGACGGCTTCTTCGTAAGCATTACGCATCTTGAAGACTTCGTTTGAAGCTTCTCGAGAATCCTTCTGTGCCTTCTCGAGCTCAGCGTTGATCTCGTCCTGCTTGACCTTGTTCTCCTCGAGGATCTTGTCGAACGATCGCTGTTTCTTCTCGAGAGCACCAGCAGCGGCGTTGGCTCGCTCGAGTTCGACAGTCAAATCTTCGATCTCAGACTGAAGTCGACCCTTGCTCTTCTCAAGAGAAGAGCACTTAGCGAGAGCAGCTTCAACGGACTCTTCAGCTTCCGAAAGTCGACCAGAAAGCTTCTTCTTGGCGTCTTCGAGTTCCTCAGTTCGCTGAACAGCGTCAGTCTCGTACTTTGTTCGCCACTGGGCGGACTCGGAGTTGGACTTTGAAAGCTGTCGCTGGAGCTCGTTCTTAGCTTCGACTTCCTCGTCGTATTGTTCTCGGAGGAGCTCGTGATCGTGCTTGGCGGACTGGACCTGGTGGACGAGAGCGTTTTTGCCCTTGATTTCGTCGTCGAGGGATCGTCGGATCTCATCGTTAGCCTGAGACACGGAGTTTTTCTGTCGCATGAGCTGCGAGTTGATTTGTTCCTTTTCTTCAAAGGTTCGTCGGAGCTCATTGTACTCAGTGTTTAATCGAGCCTTGGTGGCAGCAGAGTCGGAAATAGCTTTCTCCTGCTCTTCGTGCTTCATTTTGAGCTCGGCGAACTGGTCCTCGAGCTGTCGGCAAGACTTCTCATAACCGATCTTGGACTTGGTCAGAGACTCGACGTTGGAGATGAGATCGTCAGCTTCCATCTTGAGCTCGGACTTTTCCTTTTCGAGCTTAGACTTGACACGCTGGAGGTTGTCGATGGTCTCAGTGAGCTCAGAGGAAGTATCAGCGTGCTTCTTTCGCATGCCGGAGAGTGTAGACTCGTGAGCGATATTGTGTTCTTCGAGATCACGCTGGAGCTTGGCGAGCTCAGCTTCTCGTCGCTTGTTGACTTCGATCTGGCCTTGAGTCTGGGCGTTGGCCTCCTCAAGTCGCTCAGAGAGCTCCTCGAGCTCTCGGGAGAGATCAGATCGCGACTTCTCGGATTTCGCCTTTGCAGCTCGTTCAGCTTCAAGCTCCTCCTCGAGTTCTTCGATTCGAGCCATAAGCTCCTTGATCTTTTTCTGAAGCTGAGCAACAAGAGCCTGCTCATCTTCAAATCGAGTGGAAAGCTGGTTGTATTCGAACTCGGCCTTCTTCAATTTCTCTTCGAGTCGCTGTTTGTCGTTTTCAAGATCCATAATTGTTTCCTGAGCAAGTCGGAGATCACCTTCAAGTTTTCGTTTGAGTCGCTCAAGATCGAGTCGAGATCGCTTCTCAGTTTCGACAGACTGCTCAAGGTCGTCGACCTGCTGCTCAAGCTTGTTCTTGGCTTTCGAAAGGGAGTTGACCTTGTCTTCTTCAGCCTGAAGATCGTCAAGCGCCTGCTGATGGGCTTCCTGGAGGGCCTTCTTCTCCTTCTGGAGCTTAGCGATGGTGTCCTCGAGAGCAGAGAGCTCGTCAGTTTTAGTGCGAACATCAGACTCGACAGTTGACTTCTCCTTCTCGACCTTTGCGAGAGTACCTTCAAGGTCATCAATGTCCTTTCGGAGCTCCTTGCACTCAGTCTCAAGCTTTCGTCGTTTGTTTGAGAGATCGACGTTGATTTCTTCTTCATCCTCGAGTCGCTCGTTAAGTTCCTTGATTTTACCATCGAGATCGATCTTCGACTTCATGAGAGACTCGTATCGGTCCTCAGCATCTTGAAGAGCGTCAGTTTCACCGGCGAACTCGGAGATGAGTCGGTTCTTGAGCTGGATGAACTTTGAGTACTCCTGTTCAAGCTGCTTTCGTCGCTTGGACTCGACTTCGAGTTCTTTCTTCATCTCTTCGTATTCCTTGAGGAGCTCGTCGAACTCGGCCTTCTTTTCGGCAGTGTTGAGGAGTGGTCGAATCTTGAAGAGGAGCTTCTGCCACTCCCAATCCTTCAAGGTGGTGTACGCCCTCCAGTTAGACTGGATGACAACAGCACCGTCTCGTTCCTTGATGGTCTTCAAGAAAGCTTCTCGCTGAAGGTTAAATCGCATTCGAGTCTGGAGCTTGGTAAGAATTTCAGAAATTTTGTCATCTCGAAGATCTTCGAGGGCACCAATGATACCGGCCTTGAAGAAGAGCTTGGTGTGACCAAATCGGTAGACGGCTGGGTCAATCGCTGTGATACCTGTGAGGATCTTTTCACATGCTTTCTTTGGGTCGATAAAACCAGCCTTTGGGACAGCATTGGGGTTGAGGATACAGTATCGCTGCTTCCAGTCAGAATACTCGACTCGAGATGGGAAACCCTTTCGGCAAATACGGATACCTTCCAAGACACCGTTACATCGGAGCTGATGGAGAACGAGGTTGTTGTCCATGAAACCAGGCCTTTTTTGTTCGTTAGGAATGATACAACGAACGAAATGGGGCTGGGTTGCGTGGAGATTAGTCATCAATCGGAGCAGAGACTCTCTGTGGAGGGCAGAGACGGTCTGGAAGGAGCCACCCTTCTGTCGCTTGCCTCCCTTCTTTCCACCGCCCTTTGGTGCGTCATCGGCGGAGACGTAAGACTCCCAAATCTTTTTGCAAGCAGAAAGGGTCGAGTTCTTGAAGAGAGTGACAAGAGAGTTGTTGAGAGGATCCTTGTTCTTCAAGAGCCAGTCAGTAACGTTGTAGGCGACAGTACCGGCGTAATGGTAAATTTCGAAGTGAGCTTCGAACTTGCCCTGCTTCTTAACTTTGCCGATAGACTTTGTCTTGCCCAAATGCTGCTGGAAGAGCTTGTCTCGGTAGGTCATGTCAGTGGCCTTGGGGACGATGCATTCTTCTTCGAGAAGGGACATAATTCCGAGCGGCTTCTCGATAAGCTCGATGGTGTTCTGGAGATCCATACCGAAATCAATGAACTCCCACTCGATACCTTCTCGCTTGTATTCTTCCTGTTCGAGGATGAACATGTGGTGGTTGAAGAACTGCTGGAGTCGCTCGTTGGTGTAGTTGATGCAAAGCTGCTCGAACGTGTTGAATTCGAAAATTTCGAAACCGGCGATATCTAGAATACCAATGAAGTTGTTTCGGGGAAGATCGGTGGAAAGAGCTCGGTTGACGACAACGACGAGCCATTCGAAAAGTCGGTTGAAAGACGCCTTGACAACGGCACCAATGGAGTAGTAGACCTGCTGGACGGTTTGACCCTTGACGACGTACTCAGTTCCGACCTTGACCTTTGGTGTACAGACAGCCTTGAGCCATTCCTGGGGATTGACGCCCAAAAGATAAGCGATCTTCTCAGCGGCGTCAGTACCATCGGGCTCAGCCTGTTCTTCACGGGGCTTCTCCTTGAACACGGCGTTACCAGCGTGCATGAGGGAGGCAGTGATCTTGTAGACACCGGCCTTTTCGTCGTCTGAGAAACCGAGAATATCAAAGGACTCGTCAGTAGCGTCGAATTCTTCTCTATCGTCGATAGACTTGACCTTGATCTCACCAAGAGAGCACCACTTGTAATCGTAAGGGTCGGTCGAAATCATGCACATCTCGTTGACATGGGGCTTGTGACCTGTGAGCATTTGGTAGAAAATATGGAAGCATCGTTCCGCCTTGAGCTGGAAGGTGACTCGAGATTTTTCCAAAAGATAAGTGTCAATGTCACCAGAAGCGAGCTTGCCAGTGACCTGGAAGTGAATTCGGATGAATTTACCGAATCGCGACGAGTTATCGTTACGAATGGTTTTGGCGTTACCGAACGCTTCCATAGCAGGGTTGGCAGCGACAATCTGATCTTCGAGGGTTCCGCCACCCTTAAGAGCTGGAGCTTCTTCGGTCTTCTTACCTTTCTTATCTTTTTCGCTTCCAAGGGCGCAGACAACGGCGAAGTATTGGATGACTCGCTTGGTGTTGACAGTCTTACCAGCACCAGATTCTCCGGTAATCAACATAGACTGGTTCTCGCATGCGCGAAGCATATCTTGGTACGCGTTATCGGAAATCGAGTAGACGTGAGGAGGCATCTCAGTTCGTCGCTTGTTGTAGTAGCAGAGGACAACGTGGTTGTCGTACACGGGAAGCCACTTGTAGGGGTTGACGGTGACGCAGAAAAGACCGGAGTAGGTGTAGATAAGGAAGAGCTCGTATCGTGAGTTCAAGTTGTGAACGACAGCAGCTTCGGACAAGTACGTCATGTTCGCCATGTCCTCGAGAAGTTCGTACTTTGGAGGGTTCTGGGGCTCGACGTCCTCGGGCTTGAAGAGCTTGACTTTGTCGTCGGCAAGGCGCTTGACTTCGATCTTGCCGTCTTTCTCGCCCATTTTGTAACCCTTTATGCAAACAATTATGATTTGAAATTGAAAAAAGATTTTACCTTGCAGTAGCCGGTCTCGGAATAGGGAACCCAAACGGCGGTTTTACCCTCGAATGGAGCATTTTGGATATCAATCATCTTCAACCTTGGAAGACGAAGATACTCAGCGGCATTGCCGGCTGCTTCTGGATCCCAAAGCGCCATGACTAGATTTTATTTATTTTTTTGAAAAATTTTTCGATAATAAGTGCTTTTATTAAATCTCTTTTTTACCTGAATTTGGTCTGGTGCTTGCAGAACTGAGAAAAAAGATATTCTCGTGCTCTTTTTATGCTGATTAGGGAGGAGATTTGCCGTCATCATCTGTGCTCTTCAACAACTTCTTCATTGACTCATTGCCAAGAGTAACTATTAAAAGGCTGCGCTACTTTGTTACTGTATATGTCGCTTTTTCTAACTAAGCAATTTTTTTTTGTGAAATTTGAATTACTCAGAATACAATTTTAAATAAAGATGATAAAAATGAATTTCCAAAAATAAGTTTATATTTTTATAAAAAATATATTAACAGAATTGACCGAAAAACTAACGATGAACAGATTGCGTTTCGACTTTTTTGCGGATCTAAGACTTATAAAGTTTCGTTATTTCAAATTGCGGTATTACAAATTTTTGCTTGATCGAAAACTTTCCAAATGCAGCGTTGCACCCAGTTTGCCGGGCGATAATGACGCGCTTATCAATGCGAAAAGTCTTAAATTGATGAGTTTCACGCTACCTCAACACTTTGAAAGGCTGCTTATCACGTTTGCTATTTTCGATTATATTTCTGGCACGGCTGCTCGCCTTTAGCGCTGTAACTCAACGAATGCTCTGACAGCCACTTGAAACTGATACAGTAGTTTCAGTGATTTAATTTTATAACAGAATAAAATGCATAAAACAGAAAACGCAACTAGCGAAGACAAGCTCGAAATTCCGACAATTCAAAGCGTCTGGTGGCAAAAATATCGTTATTGTTTTATAACCCAAATATAAATCCTTTTTTACCTCAATAAATAAAATTCAATAACAAAATAGGCTTTCGAAACTCAAACTAAACCGGCGATGATATTTTTCAATGAGATCGACGACGTAAAAAAATGACAGATTGATGATATTATAGAATAATAATTTGAATTTCAAAATAGGGCAATAATTATTGATTTTTACGGAAATGCAAATATTGCTAGTCTGAACTTCATGGCGCGGGTCTATCCAAACTGAACTCGATTTCAACTCTGAATATTTCATGCCTTGAGCTTCCATAAATAACGCCCCCAAAATGTTCAGAATTTAATTTTTGGAAATGCTTTTAAAGAGATTATTTCACCGACACAATATCAGACTGCTTTTGAATTTGGCAGGTTCGCTTTTGATTCTCTGGAGTCTCTTCGGCAGCCTTTGGTTTGACATCGTCAATTTCAAAGCCGAGGTCGACGGCCAAAGCGCAGAAGTTCGCGTGCGCGGAGGACTTTTTAAAGTTTGCTATCCGGCTTTTGAAGTCGACAAAAATGGGACACTTCTCGTCAGCGGCGGGGAGCACTGCAGCTCGCTTTCAGAAATTGCAGGCGTAAAAGTAACTCGCGCTGTGAAACTCTCGAACGGCTGCATTGTCGTCGGCTTCTTTATCGGCGTGATGATGTTGATCTGTCAACTGCGCAAGCGCTTGCGAGACCATCCCTTTCTTGCAGAGGGCTTTCTCGTCGGATTTGGACTGAACATGGCGGCTGCCTCTATCGCGCTTGCTACAGTGACGAGCACTGGCATTCTTGTTTGCAATTGCTCTGACGAGTTTGGCCGCGACGGATGGATAAATGTCGCCGGCACGAATCTTATTCTAATCTGCTTTTTCGTGAGCAAGACAAAGTTGAAGAACACAGAATTTAGACATCGAGGAGTCTGGTTCGTCTACGAATTTCTTTCTTTCTTTGCAGTTATGTTAATTGTGTTTTCTGGACCAAGCACGATCCACGATACGAGCAAATTCGACAGCGCACCGTCAAATTTTCACATCTCTGATTTCAATCAATCGACAACCACGACAAAAACGACGACGACGATGACAACGACGATGACGACAACGACCAAAAAATGGCCATTTCCTTCTTCACTTCCGACAACAACTAGACCGAAACCGACTTTACCATCTCTCAGTTTTCCAACATTGCCCGGCAGAACTCTTGATCGCTGCCAAAAAAGGTAATTTCGTTCCTATTTGTCCTAAAGCACCGTGACCCTAACACGCCCTTGCACTATCTGAGTTCAGACTGCAATATTTGCG
>Ga0115008_10005060_pt1 | contig 10929 bp, 5 predicted proteins | sample FraStrMetagenome_FD_87164 | JGI IMG/M metagenome (GOLD analysis project Ga0115008, IMG submission 87164) | Marine eukaryotic phytoplankton communities from Arctic Ocean - Fram Strait ARC3M Metagenome | ecosystem: Environmental > Aquatic > Marine > Oceanic | place: Fram Strait | collected 2012-06-18
CTGGGATGTAAACCTACAACGCCCCTTTGTAGGTTTTTGTAGGTTTTTGTAGAGATTTTGTAGGTTTTTTCGAATCTACAAAGACCTACAGAAATATTTTTCGAAACCTACAATTTTGTAGGTTTTTGTAGGTTTTTGTCGGTTTTTTTGTAGGTTTTGAGACCGGATTTTATGGTTTTTAGTGTGATTTTCTGAAATTAACTTCCAAAAAGACGCAATATTTAATTGTAAAGTGACTGCTATTAATAATTGCTTATTATATTAATAGATGTTATTCTGTCATCAAAATGTATTATTGACACAAACATTTTTTAAGGAATTGCGAGATTCTTAAAAAATATATATTTCACGAAAAGTAACTGTGTTTTTGACGCAGCTTCACTGAAAATATTCAAGGTCAACCTGAAAAACGTCGTTTATCATAATTTAAAGAAGATCTTATTCCGATTTTCATAAAATATAAAAATCTTTTAATGATCCTAGATTGTATAACAGAATATCTGATTTTTTGGAGTTTTTTGCTATGAATGACTGTCTATAGGAGTCGTTTAATAATTTTGGTACTTTTTATATGAATGAAAAAGTTTTTAAAGATGAGAAAAAATTGTCATTTTTTAGAAAAAAATTTCTGTGAACCAAAAGTAAACCTACAAAAAACCTACAAAAAAACCTACATAAACCTATAAAAACCTACAAAAACCTACAAAAAGTTTCGGGCGCTTTGCCCAATCTACAAAAACCTACAGTGAAAAGGGTCTGTAGGTTTACATCCCAGCCCAGCTCAACGTTTTCCAATATCACTAAATTTGGCTATTCACGCGGTGAAGCGATGCCCGGTGGAGTCAATGACCCTCGACCTGATAAAATGATGAAGGGTTTCCAGATTTGTTCGCCTTACAGCGAGATAGATGGTCTTGTCTGGTTCTTCTCTCCCAATAACCCGTTTCTCCATCAGTTAACGTTCGTGGAAGATGAGCGGCCGACAATGAAGCGAATCGATTTAGGAATTCTGCCGATGAGTGCTCAAGCATTTGATAAGAATACCTTACTCATTGAATCTGTCGAGGGTGAGCACTGGCTTGTCGATCTTGAATCTGGGCATATGAAATTTGTTGAAAATGGTGCTCCGCTTACTATCAGTCCGTTTTCAAGTGAGCAGGCTGATGATCAAGCTCCGCAACCAGCAAAACGCGGATTCGTTTCAAACTGGTCGTCGCCTGGCTGGCTCGTAGGAGCTCCAAGTTCAAATAAATTCGAAGAGCTTCAGTACGAAAGACCAGAAGACATCGCCGGCGGTACAATGTCTAAACCGCACTGGATTTCACCGACAATGTGCGCCCAGCTGGTCCCACCAAAGCGTGTGCCAGGCCACATCTTTACAGAAGAAAATCCACGACCACTCGGTGCTGGAGCTTTTATTGAAGTGACGGACCTCAATGATAAGAAAATCTCATACATTCCAGTTCCCGAAGTAGATCACGACAGATGGTGGGCTGCTGCACGAAAGGAAGACTTTGCAATTGGCGCCAGCGCAAGCAACGGAACACTAGTGACGGTGGATGGAATCGGAAATGTTAGAGAATTCGACAGCTGTCGCGAGAATCTTGCGTCCGCAATGGTTCAGTGGAAGAATATGGTTGGCCAAGGAGAAGGAGATGCTCGCCTTGAGTATGAGCGCCATTCTGGGCTTGACACAGACAAACCAAAGCATGGCAAAGAAGATCCAAAGAACGAGCCACACGTTGGAGGAAACACTTGGGCCGGAGGAACTGGCGGCCGCGATACAGCTGGTCTCGGTGGCAAGGGAGGTCCTTACAGACTTGACAAAGGACACGATGTTCATCAACTATCGGACGAAGAAAAAGCTGACGTGCCCGAGCATGTTCGAAGAGCAGCGAGAGAACAAGCAGACGCAGCACTTCGGGACCGATTAAAAGAGATTAACATGAGCAAACATGACCATGAGGCGTATCAGCAGTTCAGAGAACCGATTCGGAACGACATTACCAACATGCGGGCGCTGTTTGAGGGACTTCAGGCGAAGACCAAAGAGCGCGAATGGCTCAACAATCAGACGGACGGCGAACTGGACGACAACAAACTCGTAGAAGGACTTGTCGGCGAAAAGCTCATCTACCGTAGACGCCGAGAGCCTGATAACAATGATCAGGGATTTGATAATCAAAAACCTAAAAGACTAACGATCCTTGCTGATTGTTCTGCGTCCATGTACCGCTTTAACGGGAATGATCAGCGGCTGACCAGACAGCTTGAATCACTTTGCATGGTCATGGAGGGACTTGACTCCGAAGCAGCGAGGAACAAGGTAAAATGGGACATTGTCGGCCACTCCGGCGATCACCGCTACATTCCCTTATCGCTCGTTGAAAACATGCCCAGAACGGATAAAGAACGGCTGAAGGTGCTTCAGGAATGCGCTTCGCATCCGCAATTCTGCTTCCCGGGAGACAATACAATCGAAGCAACGCGCGAGCAAATCCGCCGACTGGCAGCTGACGACGAGGCGGATGAGAGATTTTTGATTTTGCTGACGGACGCGAACCTGGAAAGGTATGGAATCCCGATAAAATACTTGCGAGATGCGCTTGACCTCGATCAAAGCGTCAACACTTGCGTCATTTGCATTGGCTCGCTCGGGGACCAGGCAGAAAGGATGAAGAACGGGCTCCCAGCTGGAAGATCTTACATTGTGAAAGAGCCAAACGAGATACCCGCAATTTTGAGAACATTCTTCCAATCGACCTTGCTCAAACTTTAGAAATTTTTATGACCTTTTTTGCTTTCGAAAAGAAGCTACTGTTATTCACAATTTAGATACCCAATTTATACCATTATTTATTAGCGTGAAAGCTATTTGTACATATAAACTGATTAAGGATAATTCAGAGCTCTGATAAAAAAGCGGTTGAGAAACTTGAGTTCAAAGTATGCTCCCGCTGTTCCAAAAATGCATTTGATTTCTTCAATTCTTTCTTTTTCTAGAAGATTTCCTTTTAGAAATTGTGAGTCTATCGCAACTTTTTGACAGTCACGGAAAATCGGAGAGGGCAAACGCTTAATTACACGCGCGAGCTCAAGAATTTTAAGAAGATAAAAAGACGCAGTACATCTCCGACTAGTGAGCGGCATAACCCAAGCCGAGTCCGCATGGACTACGACGGCAAATCTTTCACGGGAGAGTTTGGCATGGAAATAAGCCATGGCGAGGAAAAGTAGGATCCGCAAAATAAAGCGTACAACTTATTATTTTCAATTAAGTCAACTAGAAACGCGAAAAGCAAGCTTCTCTGAAGAATACAAGAAGAACAAGCATGTCTACGTCGAGCAATTCCTCCGTTGTTCCGGCTCAGAGCAGATCGATCTCGTGCGCACGCTCATGCAGTCGATGAGCCATTTCCAACTCGGCGCGATTGACCACACGCTCCAGCCGCTTCTTCAGCGCGATTTCATCACTCAACTCGCCACAGAAGGCCTCCCCGACCTCGCCAAATGTATATTAGGCTATCTCGACTCAAAGTCCCTGCGAAACGCAGAAATGGTAAATCATCAAACTTTTCGTCTATGAAAATTGTTTCAGGTTTGTCGTGGGTGGCATGACGTAGTGCACGATGGAATGCTCTGGAAAGCATACGTCGAGAATCAGGTGAAAAAGAAGTCAATCTGGAGAGGACTCGCAGAACGAAGAGGCTGGCTCAAGTATTTATTCCGCGGATGTAAAGAAGGTAAGCCTTATTTTCTCCTCAATTCTCTCATTTCTACCAAAGAGGGACCGCGACCTGACAGTTTCTTCCGAGGACTTTGCCCAGCCGTCCATCAAGACATTGCCAAAATCGACAGCAACTGGCGCAACGGCCGCTGCGCCATTTCTCGCATCAACTGCGAAAGTGAACAGAGCAAGGGCGTCTACTGCCTTCAATACGATGATGACAAGATTGTCTCCGGTTTGAGAGACAATACGATAAAAATTTGGGACAGGAAAACGCTTGAATGCAAAAGGACACTCACTGGACATACTGGATCTGTTCTCTGCTTACAGGTATACTCTCAGAACATCCACAAACTAAGTCGATTTCTAGTACAACGAAAACGTGATCATCACTGGCTCCTCCGACTCAACAGTTCGAGTTTGGGACCCTGAAAAGGGTGAGCAAATCAACACGCTGATGCATCACTCCGAAGCCGTTCTCCACCTTCGATACTACAACGGCGTCATGGTCACGTGCTCCAAAGATCGAACCATCGTCGTTTGGGAGATGACGAAGCCTTACGGACTCGCAGGTAAATCAATTGATCATTCGCTGGTGATTTAAATTTTGATTTTTCAGGCAAGAAATTCGGTTCAGGTAAGACTCACCGATCTTTCTTGCAAAATATCGTCATTTTGTGGTACAGTCAATTTACAGTAATGACACCAACTCATTATTAATCAGAAACTCATTTTTTCAAAAGTAGCAGAAAATTAATGTCAGAATCTGAACTTCAGATACAGTAATTATCGTTCATCAATATTAACTTGGTGCTTTTTTAACCACTAAATCGTGTATTTAGAAATCAAGTTCCAAAAAGTTCTTGTTGGACACAGAGCAGCCGTAAACGTTGTCGACTTTGACGAGAAATACATTGTCTCTGCTTCTGGAGATCGAACCATCAAAGTTTGGACGGCCGACACTGGCGAATTCGTCCGAACTCTACAAGGTCATCGACGTGGAATCGGTATGTTTATAATAAAAAAAGATCTCTTCTTTGATTTCAAGATCGCCACATTTTTATATGTTTTCTAACAAAATTTCAAGCATGCTTACAATACCGCGAAAACATCGTTGTTTCTGGCTCGTCCGACAACACCATCAGAATTTGGGATATCGAGCATGGAACGTCTCTACGAACCCTTGAGGGCCACGACGAGCTTGTCCGATGTATCCGTTTCGATGACAAACGTATCGTCTCTGGTGCATATGATGGTTAGCCGGAATCTCATCTTCTCATAAATTTCTGAATTTCAGGCAAAATAAAAATTTGGGATCTTAAAAAAGCGCTTGATCCACGAATCCCGTCGAATAATCTATGCATTCAAACTCTTGAAAAACACTCTGGCCGCGTTTTCCGACTTCAATTCGACGAATTTCAAATTATCAGGTTTGAAAATCGACCTGTTAACAGTTATAAAAAAAATCAGTTCCTCACATGACGACACAATTCTTATCTGGGACTTTCTTAACGCTGAGAAAGACGGCGAAAATGGCGATACAAACGAGGTACATAATTAAACCAATCAATTCAGGTAACGAATTTATCTAGGTTGCAAACGATGACGGCATGGCAGAGGACGAAGACGACGGTCAGCAATTACAGGTTGTTGAATTACACGAAGCTCCTATGAACATAGAGCCCGAAATGGTGATCAAAAGTGTGTTTTGCTTTTATTAACCTGTTCAACTAGGCAAATGGCTTCCGGCTGCGACGAAACGATGTTGGCAGAAATCATAGAGGACGCGGAAACCGACCTCGAATCGCAAACGCCAACATGATTTTGGAACAGATGCAAATCCAAAATATGCAGAACTTACCCGTGAGTAGACCTTGTGGAATTATATCCTTAATTCTTGAGTAAGGATCTCGCTGCTCTTCAGCGCCAGCTTGTGGCCGACCGAGGTCAGCTACCGGAGAATAATGAAGCCCCTCCTGGCGAGGACTTTGGCGACCCAATGGACGAAGACGTCGCTTAAAATTTCCCAAAATGGTATCTAAAAATAGCTTAACAGAAAAATAAGCCCCAAGGTTCTTTCCCAATTCAATATCGCTTTTTGTCTCTAAGTTAATAATTCATAAAGGTTTCAATTTAAATTTTACAACGATCCAACTTCGGCCGCCCACAAATCGTTCACAAACAAGTATCATAAATTACGTTTTTCTCCTGCATTTTGTGAACTGTATTCTACTCTGAGTTTTACCTTTTTCTCTTCATTTTTGGTGGAAACATTTTATCGTTATCGAAATTTAAAATTTAATCTCAATGCGGGCGAGAAATCCTGCCTCTTTTCTCGGTCTTCAAAACTACCTATTTATATCTTATTTCTTGCTCCCCCTTTTTACTTTGACGGTATTAAACCATGCTGGAAATGCTGCTGACCAAGAAAACAATATTTCAATTTTAAAATAAAAAGCGTTCATTCTTTTATTTCAACGAGGCTACCCTGAGTAATTTTTTTATTTTCCTTTCATCCACCAAAAACTGCTTGACCCCATTTAAATTTTAACTGTTTCCAAATAAAACAAGGATAAAATTGCTAAAATAAACAAAATAACCAAATTAATTTTTGCTATTTTGGTTCTTACTCTTCATTTATTGCAGGACTTCCGACTTTTACTAAAGCCCTTCCGTGCGCATTCAGGCTTTAGAAATCTCCTGGGGGTGCGGGGCTCTCCTTTTACTGAAGAAAAAGTTTGGGTGACCGGCCAAAAACGGACAGATTCAGTGCCCCCGATTTTTTATGAAAAGAAACTAGAATCGAAATTGAGCAAATGTGTTGTTTTATTGGATTTTAAGTAAGGATGATATTCCATTTTTATTTTCTATATCTAACTTGGCAGGATTCTTCTCCGTAAAGATCGGCTTCAATGTCGTCTTCTTTGCGGTTTTTTTTAATTCGGACAAGATCGCTCTTCTCCTATTTTCTCTTCGAGTTCAAATCTGCCCCAGCCGGGCAGATTTTCATGACACTCGAAGCTTTCAAGCTTCAGATTCACTCAACATCGCCATTCTTGAGCGACGTCGAGTTTGCGCACGCTTTTACGCGCATTGCGCCTCATAAACAAAATTCACAGATTGCCGATCAGCTCAACGACTGATTCCACGAAAAACAACATTCAATCGCTGAAATACAAAACTGTTTATAATAAAAAGAAAGTTTGAAAAGCTTTAAACTTATTGTTCGAGTTTGAAATGAAAGGCAGTTAGCAAGTTAGACATGTGATAATTTTGAGAATTTCAACTAAAATGGAATAAGAATGAAAAAAAATAAGTTTAGCATTCAGTGTTGGATTGCGGAGTCACAGCATCGCGGAGGAGCACGTCTTTAAGATGAACTAGAGCTTGCTTGATGCTTCGGTGATTTCCTTGATTTTGCAGCCAGTGAGTCGGTAAGTTCTGAAAAAAAAAGTTTTTCTATATTTTTAATCTCTTATTGCTGATTTGCGAAAAAAATTTATGAGCACGTGAAGCTTGAAGGGGCCCACACGCTTAAAAAATCTTGAAGATTTCGCGCAGATTATCTCAAACAAAAATCATTTTGTAATTTTCGCAATGATGACAAAATTGTCGATAAAATCAAAAAAAAGAAAAACGATTCTCGACAAAAAATAAACGCTCAAAATCATCATGTCAAAATTCGTACCATATTTTCAGCCCTTTGCGGGTGAACAGAAGCAATCATCTTGTCCCACTTTGAAGCCGGCGGTTTACCTCCATCTAGTCCTTCCATATATTTCATGTACGCATCCGAGTGAAGAATTCTCGTCGGTTTAGGCGGATTTGTGACTAGCGGTCCGATCGCGCGCGAGTGAATCTCTCCTTGCCGAGCTAAATTTACATAATTGGGGATGAGCTCGATTAAGCAGCTTACCATTCACTTGGGGTTTCATCGGGCTCTGAGCGATACGCGTGACTGTATGCGTTTGCGCCACAGTCTGTGCCTGGCTGATTGGGTTCGCCGCAACGTACTGCTGAGGAGCAGGCTGATGCCCGTTTGCTTGGCCAGGACTTTGAGGCTGGAATGCTAAAATAAGAGTTTGAAAGCTGTCAAAACTTGCGGGGAAAATGGCAAATAATATGTCAACTTTATTTTGACTAAAAATGGCGAAGCGAAGCCAAACATACGAAGCTAAGCTTCGCTTCATAATATACGAATTTCATAATTTTTCGCGTACGCAGAAAATCCCAACCGGTTATACAATATTGTGTAGGCGACAAAATATGAAATATGAATATTTTGATGCGAAGCTTTGTTTCGTAATTTTAACTTAGCTTCACTCAGCTTTTTTTAGTAAAATTCAACTGGACAAGTAAAAAGTCAATTCCCGCGCAAAAGATAAAAAAGTTGACGGGAGGTAAATGAGAATCATGCAAAGATAAATGACCGTTTTAAAAAGCTTACTGCGCCGTCTTTTAGGCGGCTTGAGTACGAAAAATTCCTTATCTCGAATCTCAGGCTTGAGATTCTCTGACTCGACTGGCTCTAAGACCGTCGTCCAGTTTTCTATCGATGAGACTGGTATTTTGTCTTTTATAACTTTGCGTTTTAGCTCGCTGACTGATCCTAATGCTTGCTTATGAGCTTCCTACAAAAACTAGGCTGTTGAAATTCTTAAATTTCCGAACCTTTGCTTTAGCAAATTTTTCCTGCAATTTGTTAAAACGTGCGAGTTGCATGTATCCAGCTTTTTTATGCTGAAAAATCATCATCTTTATTCCGCGCAACTCTGATCGGAATTTTCCAATCATCATGCTTGCCGATTCTTTCAAGAGGCATAGAAAGTTTAATCCTCAAATAATTCTTGCAAAGCTGCATAATTTATGTATCTATAAATGCTTTCCTTGGGCATCATTGCTCGGATCCGAGAGTATGCTATCGAGAATCTCCCAATTTGGAGCGATCCCGTTTCCGTCTCTGCAAAGTTCTATTACAGGCATTTGAACTGTAGTCATGTTCCTTTGCGCGCGCCAATACTTACGCTGAGAATGGTTTGAATCTTCGCCGACTGAGTCCGACTCGAGCAGCTCCATTTCCCGGCGCCGCTTGTCATCGATTTTCTGCTGATCCAGTTTTTTCTGCGCCTCCGCAACCTTATTTTTTCTTTAAAATTGATCTAATTAAGCCAAACTACCTTTGTTTTCGCTTTATCTTCGTATTCTTTCTTTTCATCTGCCGAAAGCGCCCGCCATTTCTCTCCGACGATCTTCGACAAGTCGCCAAAGCCCGATTGCGGATTTTCCTCGCGCACCTGTTTGTTTACAGCCGCGGTGAATACAGTATATCCGGTCTGAGACAAGCCAGATCCCTTCGTGCTGCTTTTTGTCCTTTTTCCAGTCTTTGGCGTTTCAACACGACCCTGCTGCTGCTAGAATTATGCGAATTTGAGGAAGACGGTAAGTTGAGTCGGGAATTACCTGCATTTGGGGAGTAAACGGCGCTCTTTGAATAGGTACAGGCGACGAAATTGACGGATAGCTTGGCCCAGGGGAATTATTAAATGCATGAGGGCTATTTTGCAAACAAATTAGTTCATTTTAGCGAGAAATCTGAACTGACCTGTGGATCATTGGCGGCCTTTGAAGATGCGGAATCGGCATTCTGTGCATAAATCCAGGCGGCGGTACAGGCGAGCCGGGATGATGATACGGCGAGCCAGGATGCATTTGAGGACGTGGATGCATTTGCGGAACGAAGCCTGGTCGCGGGACGAATCCATGATGAGGATGGTGCTGCGGATGGTGCTGCGGCGGAGGAGCGGCGCCGTTCTGCTGCGCTTCAAAGGTTCTTTTACGAATTTCAGCTTTTACCATGCTGTCGAGCCGCGGCGAAGGTGTTGGCATCAGTGGAATAGGTTTGTCGGTGAAGTAGAAGTACTCGTCGTCCACCACTTTGTTCGAAGGCGAGTAGCGCTTGAAGCTCCTGATCTTTTTGAGCATGAGCTTTGGTTGACCGTTTTCAAGGAATTCTTTGTAGTTCGACTCGTGAAAGTAAACATGGTTTTCCTGAATGTTAACTGGACGCATCGTCTGGAAATCAGGCTTGACGAGGACGCAGCATTTCCCACGAATGGTATGCATTGGGATGATGTGCTCTGTCCCAGTCATGATGAGTTCCTTGAAGTGGAAATTGCGCACGGGCTCGTGGCTGCACTCTTCCGGCCTGTTGTACATTGTCGCCTTGCACATTATGTTGTTCTGATGATCCTTCCAGATTTTGTGAAGTCGAGCAATTCGCGGCCCACGTGTGTCGTTGACAGAAAGGTAAACGCAATCGTCGATTTTGTACAAGACAGGTGGGAGGTTTGGCTGGGGACATGGCAGATGGTACTGTAAGTAATAAGTACAGGAGTCGTTCCCGAGGTTTATCTCTGTCTCAATATCTTCTGTTTCAACCTGGAACATTGTCGGCATCGGGTCGACGTCCCACGTCTCTCCATTTTGCGGCGAAAAGTCTCCTTCTTCACGCCGCTTTTTCAGATCGTCTAGTGAGTCTTCTATGTCTCCGAGCCCATACGCGCAAGCAGGTGAAGAGTAAAGCTGTCCGCTCTTTGTAAAAGCATCTCGCTTCTCGATAAATTGCTTGTGCAGCTCAAGAGAAAGCTTCCATATTTCGTCTTCAGGCTGACAGCGTTCTCGGATAGCTTCGAACAGCGAAAAAACATGGCCTTGGTAGATGTCCAGTCTCCTGTATCTCTTTGCATCGAGCCAGACTTCAATATCGCCGAGTTTTCGCGGTCTGTTGCGTTCCACGGGCACAAAATCGGTCAGAACTTCTTCTATTTTCTTGAAATTCGGGTCAGAAGACATGTGCTCTTGCAATGAGCGCATCATCTGTTGGAGGAAGCTCTGAGGATCCTGAATTTTAAACACCGGATTCGGATCTTCTCTCGTCCCGTTTTCAATCATGTGGAGACAGTCGATCGCCACCTTGTGGAGAATCAGCGCATCTTGGTAGATCGTCGAACCCGGCTCGTTGTAGATCGTCGCATTTTCAAAGACAAGCAGCAGTTCTTCCATAAATTCCTCAATGTTTTTATACCCGTTTTCTTCCGGAATCTTTTTCACCCGTGCCATGACTTTATCGAGATCCATTGGCCGCTTGACGACTCTGTAGTAGTCCGGCAGTTCTGTTTTTGATGGTAAGGATTGGAACATCA
>Ga0115008_10005063_pt1 | contig 10926 bp, 10 predicted proteins | sample FraStrMetagenome_FD_87164 | JGI IMG/M metagenome (GOLD analysis project Ga0115008, IMG submission 87164) | Marine eukaryotic phytoplankton communities from Arctic Ocean - Fram Strait ARC3M Metagenome | ecosystem: Environmental > Aquatic > Marine > Oceanic | place: Fram Strait | collected...
GAAATGTTAAAAAAATATCTTATACTTCCAGCCCTCCCTTATGCTAATGGGCCCATTCATCTAGGGCATTTACTGGAACATATTCCTATAAATATAATATATAATTCTTTTAATATGTATAATAGAAATACCTTATATATTTGCGCATCAGATTCTCATGGAACTCCAATAGAAATGAAAGCAAAGGAAAACATGCAAGATCCCTGTTTATATATTGAAGAACACCGGAAATCGCACGAGCTTAGTTTTAATCAATTTGGAATTACATTTAACGGTGGATATCAATCAACACACCAGAAAGATAACATTGTAAATATATATAAAATTTTCAATATTTTGGAAAAAAACGGCAACATTTTCAAGAATTTTACTCAACTTTTTTTTGATAACGTAAAGAAACGCTTTTTATCTGATCGGTTCGTTAAAGGGCAATGCCCTTTCTGCAAAGAAGATGATCAAAACAGCGACAGCTGTGAAAAATGTGGAAGCACTTATGACTCTACAACACTAATTAAACCGATTAGTATAATTTCTAAAAGCACTCCTATCCTAAAATTCAGCAAAGATTACTTTTTAGATTTAAAGAAGAATTCAAAGAATTTAGAAAGATGGATAAGTAACAATAATGTAATTAATAAAGATATTAAAAAATACGTGGAGTTCTGGTTTAAAATTGGATTAAAACCATGGTGTATAAGTCGAAACAGCCCCTACTTTGGCATTAAATTTCCGAACAATAAAGCAAAATATTTTTATGTCTGGATAGACGCCCCTTTATGCTATATTGGAATTACAAATTTAAAGAGATTGAATGTAAAATATAGCGATTATTGGAAAAATTACAGCGCGTACATTATACACATAATTGGCAAAGATATTATTTATTTCCATACTTTATTTTGGCCATCTATATTAATTGGAATAAAATATAAATTACCCAGCAAGATATTCGTACACGGTATGTTAACAATTAATGGACAGAAGTTGAGTAAATCGAAGAATAATTTTATTACGGCCCAAAAGTTTGGAGAGACGATCAACCCAGAAGTATTGAGATATTACTTTGGTTCCAAGTTTGGCAATAATATATCTGATATTAATTTTAGCGCGTCAGATATCGTGAATAAAACTAATGGCAATCTGATTAACAACTCGATTAATCTATTAAGTAGGACAATCGCACTTATTAATAAATTTTATTCCAATTCCCTGATGAATATAAAAAAACACGAAATTAGAAATTTCAATGATATTTGTTTCTTATCAAAAAAATCAATAAGCATGTACATCAAATGTAATATTGCTGAAGCAATATCTTGTGCATTACAAATATCTAGCATAGGGAATCAGTATTTTCAATCTACCTCTCCATGGAACACTATCAAAACAGACCGATACAAAGCCCACGAGGATATTTGTCGGAGCCTATGGATAGGCAAAGTAGGATTTTTATTGCTAAAGCCTGTAATACCCAATATGACAAAGCAACTAGAATCCTTATTAAATATAAATATTGTAAAATTTACAAATATTTTTGATAATTTTTCTCAGAATCAGAAAGTTAATCAATATGAAGCAATATCGAAGCGAATAGATCTCGTAGACATTAATAAAATATTTAGCCGTATTTAATCAGATAATTTTTCTCTCCTATGCGAGATATTAAAAAAATTTGATATTCTAGCCAATCGTAAAATAGTTTATCTTCTTCTAATATAGCGCCTAACAGGATAAAGGTGTTCTTGTCACGCTGAACTTGAGACGAGGCCAAACCTTTATCTAAGTTAGTAATAGATATGCTTTCTATAGAGAGATTGAAATTAAAATGCTCAATAAGTGTTCCGCCTATTTTAACTTGTTCCATTTTACCCAATATTGGCACGCAACCAATGAAAAGAGACCTCTTTATAAGCATATCCGCATGCTTTATTTTCTTTACAGACTGATACTTTATCGTGCTATATAATTTCTGAAATCCCCAATAATGATATACTTCAGCACTAAGTAGATACTGCCCACCTAAAGTGTATTTGTATGTTAAAGAATTATTTATAATTGTACATAAGTCTTCTCGAAAAGTTATCATAGAAAATATCGTATTTCCTGTAAGCATTATTCTCCGCAGGACGGATTCGAACCGCCGACCAAGTGGTTAACAGCCACCTGCTCTACCACTGAGCTACTGCGGAATAATTTTTATGATTATCACAATTATTGTATCATAAATATATTACTTTTACACCTTTTTATTTAAAGAAAATTACTTTTTTAATTTTTCTATAAGCTCAGGAACAATCTCCTCAGCGTTGCCAACTAAACCATAGTCTGCTACTTGAAATATAGGCGCTTCTGCATCTTTGTTTATTGCAACAATTGTTTTAGAGCCTCTCATTCCTGCCACATGCTGTATCGCCCCAGAAATTCCTACTGCAAAATATAACTTCGGAGCCACGATTTTTCCAGTTTGCCCTACTTGCCAATCGTTAGGGACCCACTCTGCATCACAAACGGCTCTGCTTGCACCCACTGCGGCTCCTAAAGCGTCTGCTAAAGGAAATATTAGATCTGGAAAACCTTCTTTACTTTTGACGCCTCGTCCACCTGCAACGACAACGTCCGCTTCGGATAAAGATGGACGGTCTGATTCTATCTTGTCAAAATTCACAAATTTAATGGAGTCCGCTTTAATTTCATAAGCTACTTCTTCTACAGTGCATTTATCTTTAACAATGCATGTCCCTTGAAAATCTGTAGGTCTAACAGTAATAATTTTAATTTTACTTGAGATTTTAACTGTTGCAATAATGTCTCCAGCCCACATTGGTTTCTTGAATACTTCTTGATCAATAACCTCTTGAACATCAGAAACCATCGAAGATCCACTAAGTCGTGCATTTACTCTAGGCATAGTCTCCTTTATAAATACACTTGAACCCGCCCATATATAGGTAAAATTCAATGAAGATGCTATATGTGAAATACCTTCTGCATATGAATCTGCTATTCGATTTTTAAGATTATTATCAAATATATAAATTATATTATCTACTTTATCCGTTATTCCTTGACCTATATTATGGGCTATCTCTTTATTTTCAGCCATAATTAAAGCGGTAATATTTGATGTAACTTTACTAGCTGCCAATACCGCACAATAGGATGTTGTGACAATCGAAACATTATCGTGTTCTATTACTATAAGATGTTTATCTGACATTACTTCTCCACTAAATATAATATGAGTTTCTTTTTTTACAATGATTTGGATTCATTTGTAAGTTTATCCATAAGTTCATCCACGTTCTCTAGAAGCGATCCTGCTTGACGCTCCGGTTGAGTTTCCAATTTTACTATTGTAACATTATTTTGCACATCAATGTTCATTTCTGATACACTCTTGATAGCAAGTTTTTTTCTCTTTGCTTTCATTATACCTGGTAATGAAGCATACCTAGGTTCATTCAATCGTAGATCTGTGCTTATTATACATGGCAGTGTCATAGAAACTGTTTCAAGGCCACCTTCAGATTCTTTGATTACTGTAACACTTTTATCTTCTAAATTAACTGTCACTGTATTCGCTTGGCTAGCGCTGCCCATATTCAGTTTTTCTGCTAGGTATTCTGACATTTGATGATTGTCAGTATCAATAGCTTGCTTTCCCATTATTATAATATCAGGATTTTCTTCACGAACAATATTTTCTAAAATATTGGCGGTATATTCAGTATTGACAAAATAGTCACTGTTTTCATGTGTTGCCAAAATCCCTCTGTCGGCGCCCATTGCCAACGCAGTTCTGATATTTTGTTGAGATTCTTTATCCCCTACGCTGCACACAACAACTTCTCCTCCAAATTTCGCCTTTAATCTTAATGCTTCCTCTACACCTATTTCATCGAATGGATTGGTAATCATATTGATTTCTGAGGTATCTATGGACTTAGAGTCGGAAGCAATTTTTAATCTAGCTTCATAATCAGCTACTCTTTTAACAGTTACTAAAATTTTCATAAATTCTCCTATATATTTATTTAACAAACTTTTCTTTTTCAATATCTTTCTCAATACTATTAATGTCTGCTTTTTTAATAGCATTTAACTTCAGTACTTTTTTAGAAGATAGTCGTCTTTTTATTTCACTTAGCTCATTGTCTGTAGAATTCACTTCCAGTTCCTCAAACTGAGCGCTTAATTCATCGTGTTCTATCTCATCTGCCATTACAGTTGCCGCGTTTGCTTCAGCCTCCATCATTGAGATTTTATCTTCCATACTATTCAAAGCTTTGATGGTGCTTTTTTTTCCTGCGATATTGCTCATTGTTGCAGAGATACTTTGCGTCGCAGAAGCTTGCTTAGCTCTTGCTATCAATAAATTTTTTCTGATTTTAGCATCATTGATTTTAGTGGTCAAGGAATTCAGAGCATGCTTTAACTTCTCAACAGCATTTTTCTGTATTTTCCAATGGTTTTCAAGATTAATAGATTCTTGCTTATATGTGGCATATCTTTCCAATGCTTTTCTTGCTAAGTCATCTCTATTTGCCTGCACGGCAACTTCAGCTTTTTCTCTCCAGATGTTCATCTTTTTTTTTGAGTTGAGATACTGAGTTAATAACTTCTTTTCGTCGGATATAGCAATAGCGACTTGACGTTTAGCGTTCATGAGTTGTTCTTCCATATCAATAAGCATCTGGGTAAGCATTTTTTCAGGATCTTCAGCTTTTCCAATGACATAATTTACATATGATCTTCCGATTAACAACAAACGCCTAAAAATACTCATACGGGCTCCTATTTTTATTACTATTATAATATTTAACTGACATAGATAAAAAAACACTGAAATAATAATACAAATTTTTTTGTTACATTCGATTTTTAATGTATATATTTTTATAGATAAATATATAGTGTGAAAAATATTTTAAAACTAGTAAAAAATTCGTGGGATAGTTTATAAAAATTTTGTTAAATATCAAAAGGTGCCGAACAATTTCGTCTACAAAAATACTTTAATAAGTCTTTTATATGGATAAAGTGCATAATCGGTCTTCCGTGAGGGCAATGGCTGTTATTAGATATTTTATTCAGATTATATTGAATTTGAGAGGCATATTTTCGGGTTATAACAAAGCCTGATTTCCATGAGCTGCGGCAGGCTTTTTGTTGAGAATACGCTTTAATAAAATTATATCTAATAATGCTGTAGTCTGTAACATTATTAAACTCTTTAACAAAAAGCTTGATAAACTGTTCTAAAGAATAATTCTTGTAACAAGATAGATATGATCGAAGGTGTATGGTATTTTTTTCCTCAACGCTAATATTAAAACCTATTTCATCAATTATAGAGATATTCTTTCTAATTATCGAAAAATACGTTTGATTTAGAATTATTTTATTGTTTTTTTTAAGGTGTATATAAGAATTATTTTCGCGAGCATATCTATAAGAACTCATAAAATATTCATACAATATGCGTTCATGAGCTGCATGTTGATCGACAAGTGTCATTCCGTATTTTGATGTAAATATTAAAAATGTATAACTTATTTGTCCCACATATGTTGATTCAAGCAAATATTTATTGTATCTTTTGGAAATCATGATAATTTCTAGTTAAATTGTTTTTGTTTAAATGATCTAAGATAATTTATATTTATTAGTGTATTAACATTTATTTTTAGAGAATATAAGGCTTATATGTCAATAGATAATTTATTTAAAATTCCATAATACTTTATTTCTTAAACAAATAGAAAGAATATTTTTGCTTTAAACATTTTTTGAAGCCTATTGGTGAAGAAAACACCCTAATCGCTTTAACTGGTATTAGATTAACAAAACAATCGTGAAAAAATATAATTAAGTATATGCAAGAAAAGCAATTCATATCTTATATTTAATTTGTTACGTCATTTTATAAATTTCAATTTTTCAATTATATTTCTTGTATTTTCAAAAAGTTTATTAAGCTTAAATTTTAATAACTCTAATTTAAGTATGTTTATACTTATATTAGCAACATTTAATCTTATAGAATTATTATACATAGATTCTTTTCAAAGAGAAATACATTCAAAAGTTTTTTTTGCACCATAATATTATAGGTTGTATCCTTTGACATAAACAATTGAATTGGAACAACCCGGTACTGCACCCCTTACTAATAATAAATTGTCGGAAACGAGAGTTTTTACTAGCTGGATATTTGAAACAGTTACTCTCTTGTTACCCATTTGCCCAGGCATTTTTTTCCCCTTGAACACTCGTCCAGGCTTGGTAGAACAACCAATTGATCCACCATGACGAAACATTTCGTGTGTTCCGTGAGTTGCAGAGAATCCTTTAAAATTATGTCTCTTCATTACACCTGCAAAACCTTTTCCAATGCTTTTACCGGTTGCCTTTATGTGGCTACAACCTTCAATGTCACTTACATTCAAAGTTGTACCGATCGTGGTTTGATCAAATATTTTCTTAGGGACAATAAATTCTTTTAGATACTTTTTAGGCTTAACATTCATCTTGTTAAAATATCCTAATAGTGGCGAGGTAATATTTTTTGAATCAACATCTTGATAACCAAGCTGGATACTATACTTATTACTATTACTATAGAAAAATTTATTAACTACTATATTGTCATCGACTTTTAGTATAGTAACCGGTACTACTTTAGAGTTTGTAAAAATTTGAGACATTGCTATTTTTGTAGCAAAAAGTGGTATATTCATTTTTATTTCCTTAAGAAAATACATTTTTTTGACTTTATTAAAAATATGTATGATTATTATTATACCATAAAAATATGTTTATAGAACATATTCTAAATTTAAAATATGTAGTTTTCTAAAAAATAATAATATATAAGGAAATATAATAATACTTATAAAATATTATTGCTAATTTAGAGGTAAAAATGGCGAAAAAAGGTAGAGAATTAATACAGTTGGTATCTAGTGCAAAAACGGGCGTATTCTACGTTACTAAGAAAAACAAAAGAATTTCCAAAGAAAAGTTACGATTAATGAAATACGATCATAAAGTAAGGAAGCATGTAATGTTTAATGAAACAAAACTAAGATAAAAATTGGAGACCAACAATATGAAATCATATGATGTCGTCGTTATAGGATCGGGACCAGGAGGTTATTTAGCAGCTGCTAAAGCTGGTGCAAACGGATTGAATACGGCATTGGTAGAAAAAGATAAATTTCTAGGGGGAACATGTTTACATAGAGGATGTATTCCGACGAAATTTCTTTTAAATGCTGCAGAAAAATACAGCGACATAAAAAAAATATCCGACATCGGCATAAATTATAAGTATATAAATGTTGACTGGAATAAGATAATTAAATATCGTGATAAAATAATTAGTAAGCACGAGAAAGGTGTCCAATATATAGTAAAATCAAATAAGGTCTCTTTATATAATGGACAAGCCCAGATACAACAAATAGAAGAAGATCGAAACATTATTAAAATTGTCACTGACAACGCAGCTAATATCATCAAGACAAAAAAAATTATTATTGCTATAGGATCACGTCCCAGAAGAACATTTATGGACGTTAAAATATCGGGATCTAGAATACTTAATTCAGACGATATTCTAAAAATCAAAAATATTCCTAATTCCTTGGTAATTGTTGGGGGAGGGGTAATAGGGTGCGAATTTGCTTCCATATTCAGTCAATTCCACACTAATATTACAATTTTGGAAAGTTTTTCTACAATTTTGCCGATGGCAGATAAAGATTGTATTTCAGACCTGCATAGATCGTTTACCAATAGTGGTGTGAAAATAAAAAACAATGCTCGTGTTACTAATATTGTCGAAGAAGACGATTCTATCAAAGTATCCTATACTGTTGGAAAAGACTCTTTTACATTGACAAGTGAATATTGCTTGATTTCAACTGGCCGTCAGGTAAATACTGATAATATTTTTTCTTCTGAAATAAAAACTACCACACGTGATAAAATTTTGGAAAATGAATTTATTAAAGTCGATAAATATATGCATACTCCCTTCAAGGGAATATACGCGATTGGTGATTGTGTAAACACCCCATGGTTAGCACACGTAGCTTCCGCAGAGGCAATTGTGGCAGTGGACCATATATGCACAAATAATAGTTCTAATACAATAGATTACAATAAAATACCAACATGCGTGTATTCATCGCCTTCAATTGCTTGGTGCGGTTTATCTGAAGATAAAATTTTATTATCTAGAGAATATATCAACATCGTTAAATATCCTTTGATACGAAATGGGAAAGCCTCTATAATGTTAGAAAAGCATGGCTTCATAAAACTGATCAGTGATAAAGAAACTCATGAGATATTAGGCGTTCATATTCTTGGAAAAAACTCTACCGAGTTGATATCAGAACCAGCATTTGCTATGCAAATTGATGCGACAGTAGAAGAAATTGCTACGACGGTCCACGCTCACCCTACTTTATATGAGTCCATATATGAGGCAGCTCTAATGGCTTTCAATACAAAATAAAATACAAATTACTTTTTTTATAAGGAGTCACAACATCGTGCGTGAGAAAATCATAATGCCCAAAATGGGCGAATCTATCATGGAAGGAACCATTGTAAAATGGACAAAAAAGCCGAACGAACTTGTAGAAAGAAATGAAAATATTGTGTTAATATCTACGGATAAAGTAGAAGTAGAGATTCCTTCTCCATTGAAAGGTTATTTGCATGATCTCAAATATGATGAAGGAGATGTTGTTCCTGTCGGAGAGATTCTGGGATATATTGATAGTGATAATATTTCTAACAATATAGAAAATCAGGACAACGCTGATACGAAAAAAACTGCTGAAAATATTAGAAAGGTAGAACTTGTTGATCTGAAGAAATCTGATCCTGAAGAACAAAGCGATGGAAAAAAATTTTTATCCCCATTGATAAAAAAGCTCATTAAAAAATTTAATATTAATATTAGCGAGTTAGAAAGTATTCAAGGCTCTGGTAGAAATAAACGAATTACAAAGACCGATATTATTTCGTTCATGGAAAATAAAACTGTTGATCAGAGCAATGATACTCCAGAGCTTAAGGAACCCTATTCAAAAATCAATAATGAAATGGGAGGCTCATCTCTAGAGGGAAAAAATATTTCAAATATACGTCGCACTATTATGAAAAACATGTTAAAATCAAGAGAAGTTAGTGCGCACGTCTCAACATTTTTTATAGTTAATTACACAAAAATAGATAAACATAAAGCTCAATATAAAATTGACAACCCTGAATCTACTATAACATATACTAGTTTCATATCTTTAGCGGTTATAGAAACATTAAAAAAACATCCTTATATCAACGCAGAAGTGAGAGAAAACAAAATAATTTTTAAAAAGACTATTAATTTGGGGATCGCTGTTGCTATAAAAGATCCAGAGCCTTCTTTAATAGTTCCTGTAATTAAAAACGCCGAAAATTTAAACATAATTGGAATATCTAGAGAAATAATAGCTCTTTCTAACAAAGCTAAAAATAGAAAAATCACCTTAGACGATATCCAAGAAGGTTCTTTTACAATAACGAACCCAGGCAATTTCGGCGCGATTATTGGAATTCCGATAATTAATCAGCCTCAGCTAGCTATTCTATGCGTAGGATCTATATCTAAACAACCTGTTGTAACATCTAATGACGGTATAGATTCCATTAGCATATGTAAAATGGGATGGATTTGTTTATCTTTTGATCATAGAATTATTGATGGAGCTACTGCAGATGCATTTATGAGTGATCTTAAATGGAAGTTAGAAAATTGGTCATAAGGAAAATAATTTTTGTGAATGCAGATCATATCAAATAAATTTTCTGAAAATAGACGATTTTTCACGCTGAGTTTACAGTTTAATTTATTAAACACTTTATTTCTTTTTGGGATATGTATATTTTTTACACAGATACAATAAAGCAGCTCGTCGCTGCTAAGAATATTTTCTTTGTTGCAGCCATGAATAAAAAAAATCAATTCTCAGAAACAAGCGAGTATTTAAAACACACGCGGGTATAAACGCTTTCTCCACTTTTCGGTTGGTATACCTCAAAAAGATTTTATAAATTCTTTTACTAATCGCTATTTTTTACGAATTTCACTAAAAACAAATAAATTACCTTTTCTGGAAATTTTTATCTAGGTTTTTTTTATTTTTTGACAATTTATAAGTTCCGAAAAAGATAATCTAAGCCAGTTTTTAACTTAAATGTGCAATTTGGATTATCTTAAATATTTGGAAATACAATTTGTTTACATATAAGCTTAGATATAAAGCTTCAGATAAAAAAAATAAGTGTGTGCTCAATCTGTTATCATTTCTTTGTCACGATTCAAGGCCAGTGCTATAAAATTAGAGAAAGAAATACTTCGTGGTATTCTTGTTATCCTCTAAAAAAATATTTTCACTTCGTAAGCGCTTTCTAATTTTATCAGAAACACTCCAGTTTTTATTTTTTCGAGCTTTCTCTCTTTCAGATATTAATAAAGTATTTTCTTTTGAGAGAACTCTAGTTACTTTTGGGATTAAATCTAAAGATAGTACTAAATCAAATGTTCTTAATAACGAAATCTTTTCACCAGTATTTAGAATTTTATCCTTACATAGTTTCCATATTAGTTCAATGCTCTTCGGGGTGTTAAAATCAAACGAAATAACTTTTTGAAACATTTTTTTATATTGATCTACGATATTTTCATTGGCATGCAGCTTACTTTGATTCGAAATCAGTAACTTTTTTATTAAATAGAGTAAATGATTATATGAAACTTTTGATTCGGACATTTTATCCCAGTTGAACAAGAGTTTAGACCTATAGTGAGTGTTTAAGCACATATACCTAAAGTGAATTGGTCTAAAACCTTTTTTAAATATATCA
>Ga0115008_10005066_pt1 | contig 10923 bp, 8 predicted proteins | sample FraStrMetagenome_FD_87164 | JGI IMG/M metagenome (GOLD analysis project Ga0115008, IMG submission 87164) | Marine eukaryotic phytoplankton communities from Arctic Ocean - Fram Strait ARC3M Metagenome | ecosystem: Environmental > Aquatic > Marine > Oceanic | place: Fram Strait | collected 2012-06-18
AAACTCCGGCCTGTCCTCCAGCCTGGAACGCGCGGGGGTTCTGTGGTGAGCCGCGACGTACCGCCGGGATTCATGGAACTGCGACCTGAGCGCGCTCTTCACGGAGCTCTTCACCGGCGAGGACCGGACCGAACGCTCCATGTTCTCCGCCGCCCGGTGCTTAGCCGCGACTCGAGCCATTCCCACCCTCGCGTCCCGCTCAGCCTTCTCGGCTAGGGCCCTCGCCTGCGCGATGCCGTTGGCGTTCTCGAGGCTCTCGCGCAGACGCGCCGCGTGCGCCGGGTCCGCCTCCTCCTCCATGGCGGCGACGGACCGCCCGCGGCTCATGCCGGCGCCGCCCTTCCCCGACCGGAGGAACCTACCGGCGGACGACGGCCGTGACCGTGGCCCAGGAGGAGCCTTACGAACCGCCGGACTCGCCGACCGTGGCCGGGGCAACGGCCTCTGGTTCCGTGCCGGACGAATGGCGAGCGCGCTCGTTTGGCCCCCGACCAACGCCAGCTCGCGCTCGAAATCGCCGTAGTCGCTCCCCGACTCGTCGTCGTCGGGCGCGGGGAGGGACAACGGTTTCCTGTGGGGACTGTGCCCCGGGCCCGCGGCGTTGACCATCGCCGCCGCAGCCGCCGCCGCGCGCCTCGCGGCCGCACGCGCGGCATCCTCGTTCCCCGTCGCCTCCCTCACGTTCGCCGCCGCCTGCTCCGCGGCGGCGAGCATCGGATCGTCCCAGTGCTTCGACCTCGGCTCGTGATCCGGGCCGTACCCCACCGTGGTCTGCACCACGTAGTCCACCAGCGCCCTTCGTCGCCACGCCTCCTCCTCAGCCTGCCTGTTCTCCTGGCGCTCCTTGGGCCGGGTGGCGGTGTGCAGCCGCGGGGGGTCAAAGTCCGTCGTGGCGTTGGACGGCCGCCTGGACGGCTTCTTGATGCCGAGTTGTTCCCGCCGCCGCTCCCGCGCGTGACGACCCTCGAACGTCTCGTGCCGGCCAAAGGCGATCGAATCGTCGTCCGGCACGTACGTCCCGTCGACGCTGCGCCTGCCCGGGGACACGGAGTAGTCCCGCGTGGATCGCCGGCGCCCCGGGGATACCGAGAAGGAGCTTGGTCGACGCGGTGATGGCGACGGGACCAGGTTCGTGCGCCTGGGCGCGAGGTCGGTCGGTGACCCGCCGCTCGCGAGGTATTGGCGCGACGTCGCCAGCTGCGCGCCCAGCACCTGGCGCACGAGGCCTCCCTTTTGACCGGATCCCGAGCCCGGGTAGTTCTCGTCGTCCGAGTCGGATGCGTCCAACCGGAGCTTCCCCGGCGACCGTCCTCTGGACGCGGACGCGGGCGAGTCGGCGTCGTCGTCCCCGGTCTTCATCTTCGCCTGCCACACCTTCCGCGTGTTCTGGTCCCTGCGATCGAGCAGCGCCGCGTACGACGGGTCGTTCCGCGCCCTCGGTCCCCGCCGTCCCACCGGGGACTCGGGCCTCTTCTGCCGCAGGATGCCCGACTTGGACGGCGGTTGCTTGGACGATGACCCGCTCGGCGATCGCCCGGTTCTGCGCGCGAGTTCCTTCTCGCGCTCGTACCGCTCGTGGTTGGCGGTCTCCCACTTGCTCCACGCCTCCTCCTCGTCCTCGCTGGACTCGACCGTCGGCTGTTGGGAAAGGGCAGGGGGTATGGTCAGCGTTGTTGGATTTTGCGCGATTGAATTGGCGAGCGGGTCCGGGTTGGGGCGGTGGAGCGATATCGCGGGCCAGGGGTGAACGCACCAGTGCGAGCTTGACGTGACCGTCCACGATCTTCTCCGACATGAACAGGTTCTCGTAAAAGTCCTGCGGGGCGAACACGGGGGGTTGGGCGGGTCAGTCGACGATGGACACACACAGGTCGCGAATTTGGTTGGGTTGTGTGAAATTCCCCAATTCCCCGGCTGCGCGCGGGAGGGACGGATCGGGGGTACTCACGTGCTCCTGGCGGTCGTATCCCGTGTCTATGTAGACATGACGGTCGTGTAACGACGGCATCGTCGCGAACTTCCGGTCGAAGCCGCCAAAGGTGCGCCGCGCAATGCTCGTCAATTGACTCACTCGGCACAAGAAGAGTCGGCCCGATGACGCTGAGAACTCGCTTCAAACGGGCTCGTGAAAAAGCGCGTTTTGCCTTTGGCCCCGCCACAAACAGGGCTCCTACGTGTCTATCGACAGGATGCTCGGGACTGGCAACTCCACCGCTCCCCCCGCGGCCGGGTCTCCGGGCGATGAGCAGGGCTGGTGGACCAACCCTAAGGCTCAGGTGCGCCGCGCGCCCTCACTCCTCCCCGCTCCCCCAACACAAACTTCAAATTTGTCAAAGAAAACGTGCCTGATGCGGCCCTTCCTCCTCGTTCGCAGGACATCACCTTCGACGTTCTGGCCGGATGCTACGCGGTCATAGCGCTCGTCGCGCTGATTCAGCTGATTCGCATCCAGCGCAGGGTTCCCGAGTACGGGTGAGCGCGCGATACTCCCACGCCCCCGATCCACGTTCCAACGTTTTCATCGTAGACCTCCGCCACTCACCTTCACCACCCGACCGACTGTGACAGGTGGACGACGCAGAAGGTGTTCCACCTCCTGAACTTTATCTGCGCGTCGTTCCGCGCCGGTGTGTTCCCCGTTTGGCGCGAGGTCGACGCCCTGCCCAACGCGGCCGCGCGCGCCGCCCTCATGGACACCCCCGGGCTCCTCTTCTTCACCACCTACGCCCTGCTCGTGCTCTTCTGGGCCGAGATCTACCACCAGGCCAGGAGCTTCCCGACCGGCGCGCTCAGGCCCACGTTCGTGGCCGTCAACGCGCTCGTGTACATGTTCCAGGGCTCGCTGTGGGCGTGGGAGGGAGCGCAGCCTAAGGTTGGGGCGGTCTTAGAGAAGACGTCGGCGCTCTTTCTCGCGTTTGTGTGCGCATTCGCCGCGGGTGGATTTCTGGTGTACGGAGGAAGGCTGTTCGCCATGCTTCGGCGGTTCCCGGTGGAGAGCAGGGGGCGGCAGAAGAAGCTGAGGGAGGTTGGCGCGGTCACGGCGGTGTGCGCCACGTGCTTCACCATCCGAGCCGGTATGGTGTGCGCCAGCGCATTCGCCGAGACCAAAGACGGCCTCGACGTGATGAACCACCCGGTGCGCAACGCGATTTACTACGCCACCTGCGAGATCGCACCGTCGGCGCTGGTGCTTTTCATCCTTCGCAAGCTCCCCGCGAGGAGCACGCGCGGGGATGAGCGGAGGGAGTCGCGCAGGGAACGGCGGAGACACCGCGGCGAGGACGACGAGAGGACGGAGCCGCTCCTCGCGGAGGAGGAAGGCCGCGTCGGCAGGCGAGCCAGGCGGGACCGCGACTGAGACGACGTGAAATGATATCAAAAATGACATTAACCTTAAAGTACGAATACAAACCGGACGGTGACGAAATCATCACGCGGCGACGGGGGTCCCTTCGCCCGCGGTTTCCACGCCCCACTCGAGCACCGGCCACCCCTCGTCCTGCGCCTTGACCCGCAACGAGTTCGACGGCGACACCACCCTCGGCTCGCCGACGCAACTCAGCATGGGTAAGTCGCTGTAGGAGTCCCCGTACGCGGCGCACCCGGCCAGGTCGTACCCCGCCTCCTCGGCGAACGCCTCGATCCGCACCCGCTTCTCGTCGTCCGCCACGGCGGGACCGACGAGCCGACCGGTGAACTTGCCGGACTCCTCCTCGAGAACGTTGGTGATGACGCGCGACGCGCCGAGCTCCTTGGCGAGGGGCTCAACCACGAAATCGACGCTCCCGGTGACAAGAACGACGTCGTACCCCTCGCGCTTCAGCGCCGCGATCGCCTCGACCGCGGCTGGGAACACCCTCGGGGCCGTGTACCTGTCGTACACGAGCGTCGCCATCGCGTCCTTGGCCTCACCTGAAGCGTCCATGCCGGCAAAGTCTCCGAAGAACATGTTGTTGAATGCGGTGCGAGAGAACTTATCGACGATGAGGTAGACGAGGCATTTGCACGCGTAGAACGGTACCCAAAGCGCCTTGAGCCACGCGGGCATGTTCGCGAGTTTGGCGACGACGTACTGCGACACGATGTTGGAGGCGCAGAGCGTCCCGTCGAGGTCAAAAAACGCCGCCTTCTTTCCCGTCTTCGCCCCAAAGTCGGCGAAGGCGAGGTTCTTGTCCACCTCGTCGATGTCGCACGCCGCCACGTTACGGTTCAGCACGGACTCCATCGCCGCCTGGTCGTCCTCGTCGCACGTCTGCATCGTCGGCGACGGTTTGGCGCCGCCGTCCTCGGGCGCCATCCAAGACGCGTCGTCGGCCACGTCCTCGATATCCGCCAGCGACGGGGACGAGGATTTGGGAACCTTGGCCAGGTCCTCCTTGCTCGCGCCGGAGCTCCACGCGTCGATCCATCGCTGGGCGTCCGAGTCGAGCGCCTCGGCCTTGTACTCCTTGGGCTTGCCGTTGATCGCGAAGTCCACCGCGCCGGCGACTTTTTCCTTGGCGGCATCCGATGCATCCTTCACCCAGCCCAAACTCTGCTTGATGGCCTGGAGCCTAGCCTCGTTGCCGTCCACGACCGTCTCCACGGCAGCCGCGACGACGTTGTTGGACTCGAGTGCGGGCTCAGTGACAGGGTCGGCCACGGGGACGGGATCCGGGACCGGGGCGGCCGCGGGGACGGGCTCAGTGACGGCCGCGGGGACGGGCTCAGTGACGGTCGCGGGGACGGGCTCCTGATCCGCGGTGAATGTCAAACGCCCGTCGCCCTTCTTCACCTTTTGAATCACCTTGCCCGTCGCGCAGTTGGTCACGATGCACGATCCGTCCTCGCGGAACGCGTACAGAACCGTCGGGAACGTCGTCGTATCGCCGTCGGAGTACACGGCGTCGGTCGTCTCCGAGGATCGCACCACCGAGACCGCCTTGGCGAACAGCCCATTCGCCACGTGCGTGGGACGACGCCTCGGGGCGCGAATTGATGACTTCTTGCACCGCTGCGTCGTTCGCGCGGGCGCGGTGATGGGGGCGGCGACCGCCGAGTGCGCGCGCATCGTCATCGTGCGTGTGGGGGACGAGGGAGGTGCGACTGGGCTAAGGGCACGCGGCCGAGGCGCGCTGAGTCTGCCCGATCACGCGGCTAGAAATTGGCTAAGAAACTTCCCGAATTGACTCTTCCCGCGAAAAATCGCGTGAGGACCGCTTGAACCGTCGGATGACGAGTTAATTCGCGCCACTCATCGTCGGGACGCGCGACCGCAGCGCCATTTGAGCCTGTGATGAGTCCATCATCTCGTCGGCGGCAGTCCAACGCGCGCGACCTGCACACCGATACCATCTAGCTTTTCACGTATCGGCGGGCGCGTCTGTCCAAACACAAACGCCATGCCGGTGCTTGATGCCGCGTTCGCGCTCAAGAACGGCGGAGGCACCGCCCTCGACCTGAAGGGGAGGGGCGTGTCGCGCGTCGACCCGTCGATCGCGTCGGGGTGCCCGAGCCTCGGCAAGCTCGACCTGGGCGATAACGTGGTGTCTGACCGAGGGTCCATCGCCGCCATCGCCGAGTGCGTGCAGCTCAAGTGGCTCAGCTTGGCCAACTGCGGCCTGGGCGGCGCTGGGCTCGCGCCGTGCGCGCAGGGAAAGGCGAGGCAGGTCGGCGGCGGCGGCGGTGAGAACGAGCGCCCCGACAAGAAGCAACGCGGAAAGCACCAGAAGGGGCGCAAGGCGATGGGAGGCAAGGCGTGTCGCATGCCTAACATGCGCGTCCTCAACGTCAGCGGTAACGAGCTCGAGTCCCTTCAGGGAGTCAACGGCATGGCCAACCTCGGCGCGCTCATCGCCAACGAAAATCGCGTCGAGTCCATGGAGCCCCTCGCCGGCATGACGCGGCTCAACACCGTCGTGCTCTCCTCCAACCGCGTGGCGTCCATCGGGGAGGAACTCGCGGGCATGACCGAGCTCAACAAGCTGTCGCTGTCTCACAACAAGATCGAGAAGATCGGTAAACACATCGGCGAGTGCGTCGCGCTGAAGGAGCTTCGTCTGGCTCACAACCCCGAGCTCAAGACGCTGCCCCCCGCGCTGGGCAAGTGCGTCCACCTGCGGGTGCTGGACCTGAGCCACTGCGCGGTGGCCAACTTCGGGGACGTGTCCGCGATCAAGACGCTCACGAACCTGGCGCAGCTGTCCATGCGGGGCTGTCCCATCGCCGACGAGCCGAGCTACGCCAAGACCCTGTGCAAGATGTGCCCGAGCCTACGGGCCATCGACGGCAGGCGCGTGGGTCCGGGTGGGTTTCTAGATGCCGAGAAGCCGGTCATGGATGGGAAGAAAGACGGGAAGACGCCGGGCATTGATCGCATGGAAACCAACGATGACGAAGAGGAGGAAGAGGATGAGGAGGAGGAGGAGGAGGGTGATGACGATGGCGAGGAGGACCGAGAGCCCGAGCCCGAGCCGGAACGGAAAAAACCAAAGAAGGAAAAGAAGGAGAAGAAGAAGGAGGACGGCCCGAGTTTCATCGAGGCCATGGTCGCGGTGAACACGGGTAAGCTCCGAGGTGAGACGGCGCAGGACGAGAAGGGAGATTCGAAGGCGACGCGGTCGGGGGTTGTCAAGATAGTCGAGGTGAAGAAAAGCTCGAAAAAAGCCATCGCCACCGGCAGGGAGGCGCTGATGATGGCGTCGAGCGGCGGAGACGGAAACAACGTCGGCGGGTGGGACAACGTCGGCGGGTGGGGCGACGATGCGTCGCCCGCGGGGGGATGGGACGAGCCCGAACGTGCGGAAGAATCAGAGGAGGAGGAGCCGCGGGCGAAGAAGAAGAAGAAACGAAAGACTCTCTCTCCGGAGCCGGATGGGTGGGACGAGCCCGAGCCCGAGTCGGTCGAGGTGAAGAAGAAGAAAAAGAAGAAGAGCCTGGACGGCAAGAAGCTCAAGGCGAAGACCCCGGACTCGCTCGGGAAGAAGAAAAAGAAGAAGGTGCTGTTCTTCGATTAGTCTCTGATGGGTTACGAGTAGTCTGTCGGGTTTATAACACTTAGATGAAAACGCAGACGTCTCATCAGCGAGGACGCATGTGGCATCCGAGCAGCCCCCGCCCTTCCCATTTCTTCGGCGTCACGTCCAGCAGCACGTCGCTCCCACCGCGCGACACCCACACCGCCACCGGGTGCCCCTCCCTCTGCGCCAGCGTAGCCGCCACGCGGGGAAGCGTCCCTGCTTCGTGCGGACCCGTCACGTCCCCGAACATGAGTATCACGTCGCCCACCCGCAGTCCCGCGCTCGACGCGGGGGACCCGGCGGTGACCTCGTCCACGTACGCGAACGCGAGTGCGCCGGGCGGGGCGCCGTACTGCGCCGCGGCCCTGGCCCTGGCGCGCATGAAAGCGTCGTCCTCGTCCCGCTTGAGCTGCTCGACCGCCTCGCGCGTGAGCTCCATGGTCGCGACGCCCTTCGTGACCCCAGCCTGCATGTGCAGCTCGCTCAGCCTCTTCTCGAGCTCTTTGGTGACATCCGCGTGGTCGTTGCGCAGGGTGGCGTACCGTCCTCGGTCGCCCCTCACCTGGTAGAGGTCCACCCCGGGCATGGGAAAGCCCTCGCGATCGACCAGCGCGCCGCGAAGGCCGGGCATGCCCTCCTCCGTCAGGCGCTGAGCGATCTCCGCCATCTCCTTCTCCATCTCCTCCCTCGTCGAATAGAGCTCCTTGACCTTCTCCTTCGTCTCGTCCACGTCGGTCATCTCCACGCCGGTCACCTCCGCGGGTGGAGTCCTGATGGCGCGTGTTCAGATCTGATCTCTGAAAAGCGCCGAGTGCCGACGTCGCGGAAATTCGAAGAAAGTTCCATTGGGCGCCACTCCATTGGGCGCGGTGGATGGACCTCCTAGCGTCCGCGGCGAAGTCCGCCTCGGCGGCGGCGGACTCATTCGCGCGCCATAGAAAGCTAGACGCCGTCTGCACCGACGAACCCTCCGTCGCTCCAGGTGCTGCGCCCGCCCTCCCCCGCGTCCCTTCGAGAATTTCCAACCCCGGCCCTCGTTGTTACTTTGGGTCGAACACGAGCGCGCGACGACGGCGGTCATCCCCCCGAGCGCCCCCGACCGGAGACCTGACGCCTCACCCCGACCCCAACCCGACCGCAGCCTACCTGCTCGATGAGCTCGCGCGCATGCTCAAGACCCTGACCGGGGAGCAGATCGAGGATACCGCCGAGCACCTCGCGACCCGCGTCCAGCACAGATCGCCGAACGTCAAGCTCAAGGCGCTGCGATGCGTCAAGTGGCTGTGCCAGCGAGCGCACGAACCCAGGTTCCGACGCGCGATGACCAAACGAAGCGGCCCCGTGCGCACGTGCGTGTCCCACACCGGTAAACCCGACCCTGCACGCGGCGACGCCCCGCACAAGGCGGTGCGAGACATGGCCAAGGAGACCCTCGAGGCCATGTTCGCAAACGACGCAAACGACGGCAACGGCGGCGGGCGATACGAGGGGTTCGGGAGCGACAGCGTCAGCACCGGCGTATCCCACGCCCCTGGATTGGACGCCAGTTTCGACGGCACCGAGCAGCTCGGATCGTGGGGCGGGGTTCACGAGCCGGGTCAATCGGCGGTGGGTGACCCGCAAGCGTCGAGCGCCATCATAGGCGACGGGCCCGCTCGTTTGAACAAAACCGTCGGGACGTGGGGTGCGCCGGAGCCCCCTAGGGCGCCCCCGCCGGCCCAGGCGCCGTCACCACCGCCCGTCACCGCACCCGCGCGCACCCCGTCGCCGATAGCGCCGCCTCCAGCCTTGGGCATCGCGAGCAGCAGGGATATCTGGGGCCAAACCGCGGCGGCGGCTCCGGGGCAAGCGGCGTCTCAGCCGCCGCCGCATTCGCCGAGCCCGCCCTTATCCCCCGTCGCGGCCGGGGCGAACGCGCCGTTCACGCTCGTGGGCAGCGAGGAGCAGAGGCAGGTGGACGCGCTGTGCGCCAAGGGGGGCATGAAACTCGCACCCGCGAAGGAGTCCATTGACGCGTTCGCCAGAGCGTGCGGGGGCCTTCGAGCCGAGGCTGTGGCGCAGGCGTTGGCGGCCAAGATACGCGACGGTGAGTGGCAGGAAGGGTACAAGGCTGCGTGTGTCATCGAACACGTCGCCAAGGGCGGCGTCGGCGACGGGTGCGAGGCTGTGGCGGTTGCGTTCGCGTCGGGGACGCAGGCGGGGACGCTGGACGGCGCGGGGGGCTCTTCGGAGAAACTTCGGTTCAAAGCGGCGGAGGCCAAGGCGGCCGTCACCGCGCGGCTCAACGGCGTCGCCCGTCAGTCGGTACCCGCGCCGGCGCCCGTTCCCGCGCCGAGCCAGGGCGTGGACCTGTTCGGGCTGATGGGCGACGCACCGGCGGCGCCGGCGCCCGCCCCGGCGCCCGCCTTTGACGCGTTTGCCGTCGCCCCGCCGCCCGCCGCCGTCGCTCAGCAAACGTTCGCGCCCGCTCCGGACCTGCTCGGCGGGTTCGGCGGTATGTCCCTCGGAGGAGGGGCGTCACTCGCGCCAGGAGGGGCGTCACAAGTGCCGGCGCAGGCCCGTGGTATCGATCCGTTTGGTGGGTTGGGTGGGTTGTCGTCCGCGCCGCCGCCTTCAGTTCAGACGGGCGGTCCGATGTTCGGAGGTCTGGACCCGTCTATGATGTCGGCGAAACCGAATTCAATGTCGCCGTCGTCCCCCACGGCGCTCAACGGGAAGCAGAGCACGTACCAGCAGCACAAGGACGCGAAGGCTTTCGATTTCGTGTCCGACATGCTTAAGAAGAAGTAACGCACACGCTGGTGGGCGAAAATAGCCAGAGAGGTGACCCTTGGTCTCCCCAAAAATAAGCAAAGCAGGAGACGGGACGTCCGCGGCGAGTCATGTCTCAGGATTGTAAAAACGCAAAGATACGAAACAAATTCCGAGACACGCGCCGATACTCACTTTTCCTCGCGCGATATGATGGTCGCAACCGCCACCGCACCCGTCGAGGTCGCGGTCCCCGTCGACCCCGACGCCCCGACCACGCCCTCTGGCTCCGTCAACGACAGCGTCGCCTCGCTCGATACTCGCCTCGACCCCGCGGTCCAAGCGTTCGCGCCCGTCAAACGACCGCCCGAGGCTATCTTCCAAGGCCACGTCAACTCCACCGGCGTGCTGAACGAGTGGCTGCAGAACCGATACGGGCTCGATATCGGCGCGCCCATCTTCCGCGAGAGCTACGAAGCCTTCGGGCCCGCGCACCGGCTCACGCACAGGTGCAACTTCGTCGTGCACAGCGAGGACATGGGCCTCCGCAAGGTGGTCACCTCCGACTACTGCGTCAACGGTGCGTGAAAGCAACGACTCGCTCCGAGAAAACCAACACCCTCTGACAAGACATGCTGACGGGACCCGCCTGACACGTGTCCCTTTTTTTTGTTATTCGCAGTCAAGGCGGCCAAGAAGCACGCGTGCGCCCTGATGCACGAGTGGTTCATGAGCCGCGAGGCGGACCCCACCGCGCCCTACCCTCCCCCTCCGCCCGGTCGAGGCGGCCAGGCGGTCGAGGCCATGCTGGGCGATGCGGTGTTGAAACTCCTGCTCGTGCAACACGGCGTGGACCACCACAGACCGGAGAAGAACGGAAAAGACGAGCCGGATCCCGGACCCCTCAACCAGGCAGGGTGATGCACCAACACGCTCGAGACCCAGTTTCGATCGATCTCTATAACATATCGAGCACGCTTCACCATCGTCCTGTTAGTAAGGATTCGCGCAGGATTCAGGACTCACAGGACGATGCAAGCGGAAACTGATATATTCTTTCACGATCTTCTCTTTGTGTTGGTGTCTCACCCTGTTGTATTTTTGTGGGTATGACTCTACCCTCCGTGGATCGTCGACCGCAGCACCAACAAGTTCCTCTACCAGAGGCACATCC
>Ga0115008_10005067_pt1 | contig 10923 bp, 8 predicted proteins | sample FraStrMetagenome_FD_87164 | JGI IMG/M metagenome (GOLD analysis project Ga0115008, IMG submission 87164) | Marine eukaryotic phytoplankton communities from Arctic Ocean - Fram Strait ARC3M Metagenome | ecosystem: Environmental > Aquatic > Marine > Oceanic | place: Fram Strait | collected 2012-06-18
ATATCCAACGTACGGTCCCATCGCATCGTCGCCAAGGTGACACCAATACAACATGAACCTAACCCCGGGACAATCGCTCAAAACGAAGCAGACACCAACGCAGATACCTGTTGCCTTGGCAGCGATGCGATGGGACCGTACGTTGGATATATTCTTTGACCTTAATCGTTCAGCCTTTCCGCCCATCAAAGACCTATGTTCTTGTTCAACCTCTTGATTGGCACTCTCTTTTCCATATCTACAGTGCAGGATGCAGCAGTCGTTTTGAAACATACGCGATTTTGCGAAAAATTTAGCGTTTTCAAATACTTTCGGTGGCCGAGTTTGGCTGCTTGCTGCTTGCTGTTTGTCCTTTGTCCTGGTTATTTTTCCGAAGTTTGTATCTATTTCGCCCTTTCATACGAAGATATTAGCTGAAAGATTCGTATTTTTTTTTTGATAAATAGTTTTTACGAATGTTGATATGACACTTGAAATGATAACCACCCATCAATCTGCTTTATTTTGCATGAAAATCGGAACGACTTCTATCTCTTTGCTGCTAGCCCCAAATTTCAAAATCTTCCCTATTCAAATAAACTTGGTGTTGCTGTTGCCGCCGTCGTTGCAAAAGTTGTTCTGTTATTTTTTGTGAAGGGGAATAAATTAAAAAATGTGTGGTATAATTGGTATTCTATGCTCTAACGAAGATGATTATGTAAGTCTGGAAAAAGGAAAAGTTTCGTTGTTGTGGATAATGTGTGATAAAGAATTGTCGTTTTCACTTCATTTTTACACATAGGTCAATCAAATGTTGTTTGATGCGCTCACCGTCCTACAACATCGTGGACAAGATGCTGCTGGTATGGTTGTAGCCGATCGTGAACGCCTTCATCTCAGAAAAGACAACGGCCTTGTCAAGGATGTGTTTTTACAACACCATATGGCCGAGCTCCGTGGAAATGCAGGTATCGGACATGTGCGTTATCCTACAGCCGGGAGTAGCAGTTGTGCCGAAGCTCAGCCATTGTATACGAACTATCCTCACGGAATATGCTTTGCCCATAATGGGAACCTTACCAACACAGATGAGCTTTATGAAATTGTGAAAACACAATTTAATAGGCACATCAATACCGACAGCGATAGTGAGTTGCTTATGAACATGTTTGCAGAGAATCTCATCGCAGAAAAAGAAAATGAGCATGAAGATGTTAGCAAGAGAATTTTTGAATCTGTTTCTAAATTAATGGATAAATGCAAAGGAGGATACGCTGCAATATGTCTGATCAATGGCGTTGGTTTGGTTGGATTTCGTGATCCGAATGGTATACGTCCCCTTGTAATCGGAAGTCGCAATAGCAAAAGCTATACTGATGGTTTGAAACTGGATTACGCTTTGGCTAGTGAGAGTGTGGCCTTGGACCCATTAAATTTCAACCTGATGAGGTATTGTCACTGCAAACGCGTCTACAATAAATTGAAATGTTTCTATTACTTACCAGCTCGTTTGTTTTAAATAATGATCAGGAGTGTCAAACCTGGTGAGGCAATTTTTATTGACATGAATACAGGCAACATTCAAAATCAAATTTGCCACGCTGGTGCATCGTATACACCATGTATTTTTGAATATGTTTACTTTGCCCGGCCTGACTCTATTATTGATGGAATAAGCGTGTACGAATCACGGTTAAAGATGGGTGAACTTCTCGCCCAAAAGATCATGAAGCGTTATCCTGAACATGATATTGATGTTGTTATTCCTATTCCGGATACCAGTAGAACAAGCGCTCTACAAGCCGCTTACATACTTGGAAGACCATTTCGCGAAGGTTTTATCAAAAATCGTTATATCGCGCGGACTTTCATCATGCCTGGGCAAGAAACTCGAAGAAAAAGTGTCCGACTCAAATTAAATACAATTAAGAGCGAATTTGCTGGTAGGAATGTACTTCTTGTGGACGATTCTATTGTTCGTGGTACAACAGCTCGTGAGATCGTACAAATGGCACGTGACGCTGGAGCGAAGAATGTTTATTTTTGTAGTGCTGCACCACCGATTCGATATCCAAACATTTATGGTATTGATATTCCCACGAGGAAAGAATTGGTTGCCTACGAACGGAATGAGGAACAAGTTGCTGAACATATTGGGTGCGACTGGGTTGTTTATCAGGATCTTGAGGATCTTGTTACTTCTGTCGCCTCTTGTTCTGACCCAGATCTCCCGTTGACTGGTAGGTTTACATCATTATATATCATTTTTCTGTTCTGTTGCTAACACATTTTCCCAGAATTTGAAACGAGTTGCTTCAGCGGAACCTATGTAACAGGTGAGAAAATAGGTGACTCTTATTTTGAAAAGCTCCATAACTTGAGGAACGACAGTGCTAAGAAGACGAGACGGCAATCATCTCTTAGTGCGTCAAATGTTAGACCCCAATCATCCACTGATGGTTGTGAAAGCGTTTCAAATGATAAGAGAAAATCAACAAATTCTACAAATGGAGGATCATGCGAAGGAATTTCTTCATCTCAGTAAGCAGAAGAAGGAATGGGGTAATGCTGAAACCGGACAATGTTCATTCACGTTTAGAAGCCGCTTTCTAGGAATTAACTTACAAAGAATCACTTGTCACGATAGTATTGATTTTAACTTTTCTCATTTCTCAGAGATTTGTAAGCCAAAGAACATGGAAATTGATTGAATCTTTTTTGTCTAGCTCATGCATTTGCAAGAACACACTTGCATAGCGCGATTGTCCAATTTACTAGTTGTTCGATTGAACTATATCTACTAGAACTATAAGTAGTGTCTATCGAGAAATTGAAGGCGTCCTAGGGGTGAGGCCTACTTATCAGTGAAATAATGACGTAACGGAAACACTTATTTTCCCACGGGAAAATTTGCGATGATCGCAATAAAACTGATCGTTAACAAGCTACACGGGAAGTAACTTCATTAATTATCCAATATTCATTGTGGAGACATTTCAGTCACAGGTTGAGGGATATCATCACTGTTAACTTTTGAACCGTTTACAGATGATAACATAGAAGAGTCATCAATACCTCCACCAAAGTTGTCTAATTCCACTTCAAACGATTCTCCGTCATTCATACGAACTATCTTTACATAATTTTGACAGGGTGAAAGATCGACAAAAACATCATCCTCATCGGACAAAAAGTTATTGACAATGGCTTCACTAACTGTGTCTTCAAAGTATTTTTGAACCGCCCTTCGCATCGGACGAGCACCATATTGGCTATTTGAACCTCCTTCAAGCACAATATGATTCAACAACGGTGTGGCGACAGTGAACTTTAATTTTCTGTCACGTCTGGCTCTTTCTTTTGACTCTCTCAAAAGCACATTTGCAATATTAGTAAGTGCTTCCTTTGTCAATGGTTCAAAGACAATTATGTCATCAAGCCTATTCAAAATCTCAGGTCGTATTATCGATTGTAACTCTTCTTTAACTACACGGACCATCTCTGCGTACATTTCGGAGTTCAGCACTCTCCATGACGACTGCTGATTAGCTTTGCTAGAATCTTGTTCAATTTTTTTCGCCTGATCGTCAACCTGACTAAAGATGCCCTTCAAAAACTTCTCATCATCTAGCGAACCGCCCATATCTAGGGCTTCCCAAATTTCATTCAGAAACCCTGCAATTTTTGGGTTGCTACTCATGTCAGCAGGTGTATTATATGTGGATTGAATAAGAGTGAGAAGCTCTTTGTCTTTCGTTGCCTCTTGAATAACGGCTAACGCTTTGGGGTTCGACCGTACTTTCTTCATAATCTCATCTTGAGAATGGGATTCATCCTGTTGCATGTCACTGGCACTTGCAGTTTGTATCAAACTCGAGGTTGGTTCAGAATTCGATGCATCGGGATGATTTTCCGACACTTCTAAAATACGTTTGCTTCCAGCATTACTTGTTAGTACAACTATCGCATCTCTGAAATAAACAGTTCGGCCTTTTCCGTCAGTCAAAATACCATCTTCCATAATCTGAAGAAGAGTGTTCCATACATCAGGATGCGCCTTCTCGAATTCATCTAGCAACACAATAGAGTGAGGGTTCTTTCTTACGGCGTTTGTAAGTACGCCTCCTGCTTCATAACCGATATATCCAGGTGGTGGACCAATTAGTTTGCTTACTGTGTGGCTTTCCATGAACTCAGACATGTCCAGACGAATTAGATCCGATTTGCTTGTAAAATATGATTTCGCAAGTTGCTTGCAAATTTCAGTCTTTCCAGTCCCTGTGGGACCAGCAAACATAAAACAACCAACAGGTCGATTGGAATCTCTCATTCCAGCATGATATCTTTTCAAGCACTTTACAATCGACTTCACCGCAGCAGGTTGTCCCACTACTCGGTCCTGTAGAATGTTTTGCAATTCAAGTACACGCGCAGAAGAATCACTTTGTAGACCAGAAACAGGCACACTCGAAATGTCAGATATTACTGTCAATACGTCTTTCTCCGTTACGATGTCTTCCCGTCTGCTAGAAGCAAGAGCTCCAGCTTCATCGATTACATCCAAGGCTTTATCAGGCATGAATCGGTCCTTAATGTATCTTTCACTCAAAGAAACAGCTAGTTGAAGACACTCATCCGAGTATTTTACTTCAAAGTGCTTCTCATAAGTCGGTAAAAGAGTTTTTACGATTTCTAAAGATTGTTCCAAAGATGGCTCTTTTACCATAAGCGGTTGCAACCTACGTTCAAGGGCCGCGTCCGATTCTATATATTGCCTGTATTCACTAATAGTTGTTGCACCTATTAATTGCAGCTGACCACGAGATAATGCAGGTTTTAAAACGTTCGCTGCGTCCATCCCACCGTCTGCCTTACCTGCACCAATCAGTAAGTGAATTTCATCCATGAATAAAATTGTGGGCGGGGCTTTCTCATCCATCACTTCTTCCAAGATGGACTGGACTCGCTCTTCAAATTCTCCTCTGTATTTCGTGCCTGCAACTAAATTTGCAAGCTCGATGCTAATAATTCGATATCCTCTCAACCTTTTCGGACAAATCTGCGCTAATTTTTCTAACCGAGCATAATCATCGTCACTGATGTCATCGTAGTATTGCTCCAATTCCTGCGGATTTGCCAACAAGTCCGCAGCACTCACAATTTGTGCAATTCCTTCTGCAATAGCTGTTTTTCCAACTCCAGGTTCTCCAACTAGGCAAGGATTGTTCTTTCGTCGGCGTGTCAAAGTTCTCAGCGCTTGATCTATCTCTTTGTCACGGCCGTAGACATGATCTAACTTCTGTTGCTTTGCCAGATCAGTCAAATCGACACCAATTTCTTCCAAGGTAGGAGTGCTACTCAAACCCTCACCCGTTGCCAATTCTAGTCTATTCCCAGATCCGAATTGCTCCAAGTTCGCAATCAGTCTCTTGCGAAAAGTGGTTGGGCTGAATTCCTTATCCAAAGACATAAGTTTTACCATTTTCATCACATCCTCATCAGCAGGTTCACCAAGCAAAGTCAGTAAGACATGCTCACTATTAATGGTTTCACTGTTAAGTTTCGCAGCTTCTTCGGAAGCCTTGCTCAATCTTTTGCGAAGACTTTGACTAAATGGCAAATCCGCATCTCGAGCCTTGCTCTGTAACTTAAATAATTTTGCCATGTTGTTGCCCGAAGATGCACTATCTCCACCGTCTTCAGACTTTATGAGAGTACTGAGCGAATTTCGAGCCAAGCGCAAATTTAACCCATACTCCTTCAAAGTCCGCCTCGCCCCCTCCGGACGATCGATCAAACCCAAGAATGCCACCTCAGGACCAACTTCGCTCATTTCATATTTAGGTGCCTCATTTTGAGCCGACACAAGAGCTCCAATGCATTCTTCAGACATGCGGTCGAAAATAAAGCATCTTGTCACTGAGTTTTCCGCACCTAATTTGAATGCTGCGTGCGTAAATCCATGGATGAGGCCTCCGAGCCACAGAGAAGGTAGTATACCTATCAAGATAATTCTAAATTGACGTGTGTTCGTGGTAGTACGTACCATCGCACCAAATACACAACCTCAAAAGTTGATGGATAATTTGAAATCGCAATGATTCCTTGAACTCTCAAGTCAAATCTTTGAACCCTTGAACAATGAAAAGGTCCAGCGTTTCGACCTCTGGTGTAAGAAGAGTGACTGTGTAAAGATATATCTATCGTAGGATAGGGTCGATTACTCAATAAGTTCGATGAGGTGTGTGTAGGGGGGTTCGCTCCATAACTGAGTCATGCATCATATGTATAAAATTAGCCTCAAACGAATTCTAAAAACACATTCTACGTACTTTCGAGTTTTGAGTGAAAGAGAGAAGGAAACAAAAAATGTTGCAAGTTGCAAGCCCTGTGAGCTGCGAGCATTTTACACCTTTTGTGGTATCGACGGATGGCTTGTACTTTGTTGTAGCACATAGTTATTACTTGTCCATCACTGGTTCTGAAGAAGAGGATTAGTAGCAGTTATTATATGAGTGCGCCAGTCAACGTACAATTCTACGAGAGTTCTGCAAATCTTTTGTAATGTTCGGGGTGTCTAAGAAAGTTGCAATGATATAAAATACTAAAAACACAGATTGAGGAATCATCAACCATCAACATCATCAAGTAATAATTATGGAGAGACAAAATTGTATCATTGGCACCCTCTTCTTATCAGCATTCCCTCTATACGGTATTGGTAGCAATCTGTTGGTGGAATCCAGTTCCTCCTCCTCCAACTATGTTTCTTTTATTGGATTGGTTTTAGTGATGGCGAATTCACTAGTTGTCTTCAATATTGGACGAATGCTAAAAGTCATTGCGATCCACCATAATGAAATTGCTGCAAATATATATTACATAGCCAGATTTTTGGAAGCCTTACTTTTGGCAATCAATGCGTTCTTGATATACGAACAGTGCAACGGTAAATATACAAATTCAGGAAAAGAAAATTTTGCTTGTATTGATGCTGCGAGAAGCAACCATTACTTGTACAATTACGCAATGATTGGACTTGGATTCGGAAGTCTGCCTATTCTTAATATTTTTAGGAGTGTCCGAATCATGCCATCATGGCTAGCCGTGTTGGGTCTCATCGGATACTCTTTTGTTATTGTTGGCACTGTCTTGGATGGTTTGCAAATTGTGGGGGACCCTGAACATGTTGTGGAGTTAATGATCCCTGGAGCACTCTTTGAGATTTGTTTTGCGTGTTGGTTGATTATATATGGTTTCCCTACTGCTCCATATGAAGTACTGCATGTTGAGGCGAGGGAAGAGAACAAATGAATAAAGGGAAGACATTTTCACAGATATTCACTTCTCACCATAAAAGACTTTCTTGGACGTTTGTAGAAGTCCATGTATGACTTTCATATTGTCCGATAAGATGCATCCAGACGTATTATTTAAAGTCAAATACCTGCTCAAAGTGTGTTGGCACCTTCGATGCAAAAAATGATTGAGATAGGTAGGAGAAACAAACTATTTGTCGAGAGCAAAAATTCCACTTGAACACAATCGAAGAAGTTTGTGTCCGATTCGTGTTAGTTTTATTTCCGTGTACGGTCGCTACTCGACATTTCAATAGAGATTCAATGCTGTTCGAATTGGAGGGTGAAGAAGAAGCTTCCACAAGTTTATAATGCAAGTCGTTAATTTGGGTGATATGATTACGGAGAATGAGATGGCGGCAAAAATTTCAACTTGAAAGTATTTTTCCTATGGAATAGTGACCGAGGCGTGTTTAGTGGATGTACAACAAGCCAAATTGATGAGAAGTGAGGGCTTGGAAGTTTAACATTTTTCAATGCTGAGTCAGTTGCGTTTCCCACATCGATGATAAAGTCTAATTCTGATACCGGTATTACAAATTTAATATGTCGAAGTTAATTCATTTAATCTGTATGCTTTTATTTAGTTAATTGATTGACGGAAGCCTGTGTTAAGCTGAGCTCACATGCATGCATTTCGAGAAAAAATGTGTCAAGTTCTGAATAGTCTTAACTGCTTGACACAATCCAGATGGACGATTAACATCTACTCTTGTACCAGTGTAGTAATATAAACTGCATATCGTACTTTCAATAAAACGCGTAGTGAGTAGTAAACCGAGAACCGAGTACAGGCCGGGTAGTACCTCGTACCTAGTTACTACTACCTCTACTACAAACACACTGTACTTACTGTACGTGTACCCTGTACACTGTACAGTACCAGTAAATCCATTCGTGCAAGGCTGTCTCTCTTGAGAGAGAGAGAGGCACGCTGGACGCTGGACGCTGCACGCTGCACGCTGTTTGGCTGTACGGAACACGGCATCCTTGCACATCAAAAGATTCCAAATTCCTCTTCCTTGAAAATCGAGAAACGACGCAACCACATTACTTGAAGTGACCTTCAACACATCGCCATATTTTTCTCTGAACATTGGGATTTTCACTTTAAGAGAATAGGGAAGGTGTAAAATCTATCTCAATAAATACAGCGAAGGAACTACCTTATTCTGCTGAACATTTACGAAAAAAGTAGAATTATCCTTCTACCTTTCCTTCCTTTTAAAATAGGAATTCATCATTGCAATTATGTTCTCAGCTTCATTACTTCTATTTCTCTCTCCGATGCAATGTTTGGCATTTACGTCGCCATTCAGTCAAGAGCTGCCTTCTGCCCTTCGCCATGAAATTCGTCAAAGAGATTCTCGCGTGTTCGATTGGTTTCAAGGGCTTTCAGATGCTTTTAAGAACGATGAAGGGTTGAGCGACGATGTATCTGATGGTCAGGTCGATTACGATGGATTTGATGATGATAATAGTGAACAAGTGAGGAGGCGGTCGTCAGCAGTCGCATTGCAATACTTCGGGAACGCGAATAGTGGAGCGATAGGCGCTCCGGTTGCCGATGAGAAGATAGCCGGAACTCAATGGGAGCTGGAATTATATCTTACAGGGGTTCCAGATAAGGATCCTAGCAATAACTTGTATGGATCTAAAGTTAATATATCTTCTCGAAAAGATGCACGAGTTGGCGTCGGAGTAAATATACCAAATGAACCTACAGTAACTGTTCAAATTGGATTTCTCGAAAATGGTGTGTGCGAGGTTCTTAATGACAGTCCATTTGCGGACTGTGATTCAGTTGGGCAATGGCGTTTATTTGATGGTAATTTGTTACGTATAGGTTTTGTATGCAGGGGTTATCAGCGAACGGTTGGCATTACTGGTACACTTTCCAAAGTTTTTTGGAGCGACGGGGATGAGATAAAAACTGAAGCAAGCAGCACCTATTCCATCCCTCCTGGATTCATCTATGCTGATTGTAAGGTAAAATATGGACGACCAGGTGAAATAATAATAGATACAAACGCGAGTGACAAGTCAGACACGGTTGGTCTTTTGCGTGTTGAACAAAAAGTTGGACTTGTTGGATCAAAAATGTTACCGTGTGGGGTTTTTGATGGGAACATGGTTCAGCCTGAACTTGATTAAATATAGAGTGAATTACTGCATTGTTCTTACTACATTTGTTGGCACTGGACATTACTATTGTCATCTCCCCCATTTCCAAAATTGCTGTAACTAAAGCTCCTAAAAGAATTCCCACCGAATGCATGAGCGAAGGGATTATCGTGGTCGTGTTCAAATTCTTCGTGATCCATGTGCATTTGTTCATCGTGATATCCATGATCGTAATTCTTTCCAAAACTTGAGGCAGAACACGGCTTAAGGTACACGCGTTCTGGTTCGTCTCCATCACGGGATGTTACTTTCTCTTTGTCTTTACCAGCCGCTTTGCGAAGAAGATATGCAAGTTGCTTATGCTCCTCATCGTTCAACCTGGAAAACGTTGATGGCAGCCGAACGTCGAACTCCACGTAAAGGTCCCCATATTTGCCTGGTCTTCCTCTCTTCGGCATACCGCAGCCCTTCACAAAACGGATGGATCCTTCTTTCTTCATCAGAGGGGTTTCTTTCGATTCAGATGCCTCTAATACGATGGTAACAAACCTTCCATCTAAGTGCTTGATTCGTCGCTCAAAGCCGGAGATCGCTTCGTCAAGTGATATTGATAACTTAATAGCTAAATCATCACCTTTTCGCGAAAATGTTTTATGTGGACGTTGTGAAAGTATAAATATGACATCAGCGGGGACAGCATTTGGTATATGATCTATTTCACCAGGAAGAACTATTCGCTGGCCATCAAACGAACCACGATCTATATACACATGCACTTTTTTATTTCCACCCGGAAGACCTGGTTGGGCAATCGTTATATCGCGATCCAGTCCTTTATACAACTCCTCCAACGTCACCTCAAGTTGATATCGCATCGACCTTTGTCTCTGCGCTCCGCGTGCTGATGACGCCGAACCATCTCGTCCACCATAAAAAAACGACCGGAATATGTCCGATGCAGCCGCTCCCCCCGGCATGTTCATATTTATACCATCTTTTCCATATCGATCGTAAACTTTTCTCTTGTCCTCATCATTCAAGCAATCATACGCTTCTCGTACAGCATCAAACTCAGTCCTATCTCCATTATTTTTATCTGGATGACTTAACAACGCTTTCCTTCTGTATGCCTTCTTAATTTGCTGTTGCGTAGCTCCACGATCGACACCCAATATTTCATAGAAGCTCATGTTGCTGGATGCCAAGCAAGTTGCTTGAATTGATGCCAGGCTTACCACAGCAAACGCACATGCTCGCGTCAGGTAACTGCTCCCTTGTCTTTTTTTCTTCATTCTTTTTATGAACGGATCTTGTTGCTTTATTTTATTTTCAATGAAAGAGAGCTTATTTTTATATTTATATATTTGTAATAAATCAGTGAGGTGAGGGAGGGGTGAGACGGAGCAGGAGCAGGAGCAGGAGCAGGAGCAGGAGCAGGAGCAGGAGCAGGAGCAGGAGCAGG
>Ga0115008_10005068_pt1 | contig 10923 bp, 9 predicted proteins | sample FraStrMetagenome_FD_87164 | JGI IMG/M metagenome (GOLD analysis project Ga0115008, IMG submission 87164) | Marine eukaryotic phytoplankton communities from Arctic Ocean - Fram Strait ARC3M Metagenome | ecosystem: Environmental > Aquatic > Marine > Oceanic | place: Fram Strait | collected 2012-06-18
AGCGACCCATGCAGCTTCCATATTCCACGTTTTTAGGTCGGTTTTGTGTAATGGCTGTTTACGGCTGTTTAATGACAGCCAAGGGCCTTGGCTGTTAGTCTGTTGGCTGTGGCTGTTTGGCTGACAACAGCCACAGCCATGGCTGTGGCTGTGTGCACCTCTACTTGCGCTACACTTTAGAGTTGACCAAAAATTATTTTCATTGTCAAGTTTCTCTTTATCATTTTCTCTTTATCATTAGAGTCCAGTTTCAAGAACCCTCGCGACATCACATATCTTCACGTAAGATGAATGTGCCAGAGATCTTGAGAATGGTTGTTTCATTCAGTGATGAAAATGAGCTGCTTGGAATATGATTCGAATTGTACGGCTAATGCAGGACGGCTTGATCTAAGGTTTCTGCCATGAGCAATGCACAGTTAGTGATACAGGCGATTTGTGTTGAAACGGTAGGAGAATACAGTTTTAGTACGAGCGCAGGCAGTCCAAACAATGTCGCAGGAGTTTCGGTTGCTCATCAGAAGATTTATTACCACAAAGTGTGACACTCATTTAGAGTTTTGGAAATGTATATGCTGCAATAAGCATCCAGCTAATACAAGAACTTAGATTGGAATATACTTTACTAATATGGATGGAGGATGCTGCGCCAGTTGATTTAAGTGTCATGGCGATAAGTTCGAGTTAGGAGTTCGGAGCTACGCGGCGTATCTTCATGCACGAAATTGTGGACCAATGTTTGTAACGTTTCGTGACGTCACAGAAGTTCGTCCTAACATGATTCAACTCCCTGCAAAGTCCATTGTTGTGTGGACGAAAGTTCGCGTTGAATCACGATATCGAAGAGAAAAAGGATTCCTTGTCGATGTTGAATGTCATGAGAGGAACTTACGTAATACCGACTCCGATCATGACAGAAATCTTCTTTTCCTCCTGAACATATTACTTTCTGTTTTAAATGTTCATCGGAGCCACCGTGAGTATGTGCTGGAGCATCATTAATCTGGTTTAATGGATTTATTAATCAGTTCTTAAAAATTGTTGCTCTCTTTCTCCATGCTTTTTCAGAGAAATATCTCAATGTAAAGTAAAGCAGTGTTCGATTTTTATCTCTCATTTTTATGCCATTTCTGAGAAATTTCTATTGAGAGTTGGACATTTTCTCGATTTAATTTTCTCGAGAACAGATTATTTTCACTCCAGGAACGAACACGGCGAATTTGATTTTGACCTCATACTTTTTCTGTTGTTCTGTTTACGTTAATATAATTATCCATCTTTCTCTGTCCCAACATTGCTGGTTCAAACCATTTTTTATCGGCTCTATGGAGAGGAAAGTAAGACAAGAATTATGCAGGCTTGTACAATTAGTGACGTGAGCAGTGCTCAAAATGGCTGTTTTGATATTGAGGATGACGAAGTAAGATCAGTCAATAGCACGTTATCTTTGGATAGGAGTAGTTCTGACGGTCATTATCAAAATGAAAAGAACGATCTTGTTTCGAGTCAATCTATGTATAAAACAGAGAACAGTTGTGGCTCTTCGCCTGTTTCTTCTATTCAAGATGTCACAGACGAACGAGTTCAGGCATTTGGTGGAAAACTTTTCAATAAGAGTGAAGAAAGATGTTGCGTCGAGAGGGTCCCTAAAGATTACGATAACTCTCTTTACCTCGGAAAAAATTTCTTTGGCAGATACATTCATGAAGATCAAAGTTTTGACAGTGTTGGATTGTCAGAGTACGGCATTCATAGTTCACATCAGTGCGGAACGAATCCCTTACAGATTCCTTATGAAAACAATTATATAAGCAAAGGTGACTCGGGTAACTCATCTATCATCAGTAGACAGCGCCCTTTTTTGAACATTGCAGGCCAAGAACAAAAAATTTATGACGCAAGCCAGCAAAATTTTTACTATTCAAGTGAGGACATAAATATTTTTCAAACTTCTCTCAGTCAAGATCGTTCAATTTTTTCTCCTCATTGTCCAACGGAGTGTGGCTCGTTTGACGAGAAAACTAATTGTCATGAGACTGATGTTTACGATGTCGAGGCTGTTCCAAGTAATCATGATAATAAGCTGTTCTCTGATGGAAAGAAAAAAGTTTACAAGAAACTTGCACCAATTTTCCTCCGTGAAACAAATTTTTTCGGTCTGTATAATCGATCAAGAATTATTCCCTTCGTGATTAAGTGTAAGTGTAAGGTTATATTATTATTGAAATGATTGAAGTTTTTTCCGATGAAAATGACGATGATCTGTTATAATCATTCAAAAATAGCCATTTCGAAGTTTGCATCGGGTCGATTGAAGACCGAATGTCTACCCAGAACTCTTGATTGTAAACCAAGGATGGCGAAGTCAAGTACCAGTAAAGAGATGTGTGGTCGCGGTTGTGGTGAAAAGAATGATATTGGTCGGTTAACTGTTAAACCAATCATTGAAAATCCCGAAGATTGTACTTCAAAAATGTCATTGATAGAAGCTAGTAAATTGAAAAGTTCACATCTTTCAACGGTTCGAAGCGCGTATAAAACGAAGGAGCTTGGTATAAAATGGAGGAAACAATTATTTCGAAGCGTAACAGGTACATCTGCAATTGGCACATTTTTGTCTGATTTGGCTCTCGCAGCTGCGAATAAAACAGTGCCTGGTGATATAATTGACCGAAAGTTGAGAACAATTTTAACATCGGTTTATAATGGAGACAGCGATGAGGCCTTCAATTTGTTTGTTCAGACATTTATTTTTGCAAGAGACAATTCATTGATTCAACAAAATTTTGGATTTAATGAAGAAGTCCTTGAGATGAACGCTGGTACTGAAGCTCGTGAAAGTGATGAATTCGACATGTCCGAGTTCAATGAAATCAGCAAATTATGCGTCTCATCTTTTCAAGCCGAAAATAAGCTTCATACTGCTGGGGAATCAGTTATATCTCTTCTGTTTAGTAGGTTTCTCTGTACAGAGAGAACCCACGACGAAATTGTCGAGAATCCTTCCATACTTGAGAATGAATTGTTCGAGTATTACACACTCGCTAACCTTCCTGTCATCTTTCCAATGTCATTTGGAAATAAAGATGAAAGCGCTACAAGTATTCTAGGCGGAGCACATGTTCGAGACTGCAATTCTTGGAATAGAGTTTCTGATTGGCCAGTCCTTTCTTTTCAATCAAAAAAATTAATCTTTGCTCTATCATCAGTTCGTCTACTCTACGAGGGCCAATTAATATCAATTTCAATAAATCTTACACAAGACACGTATTGGATGTACAACGGAATGGTTGATGGTGTTGGACGTACATATGCTGGAGGACAAGAAGATGTCTTTTCAGAGTTCATTCGTAGAAAGTATAATGTAAACTACACCATTTGTGAAGCTTGGTATCGCATTATTGTGGTAAGTGTTGACGATTTTTTCTTATTTCGTTCTATTGTTCTCACAAAGTATGCACGCCATTCAGCGAGATGACAAAAATATTGATTCCTTGATTTCAAGCTCATTGTCCTCCGTTGAATGTGGAGAAAAGAATAGGGAAGATTTTTGTTTGCATAACAAAGGAAAAACTTTATTTGAACAACATTCCGTGATAAAAACAAACACCAATGTTCGCGAACTGTTGTTGAGGAGAACAAACTTATATGAATTTATGCAAAAATACCGTAGATCTAATTCATTACTAACCGCTGCGCGCATCTTGATTAATATTGCAGCTACCGTCGGAACTTGGTATGCACAAACGGTTGGCCATAGTAACGTGATGGCGTCAGCTGCAATCACCGTTGTCTGTACTATGTGTTTCGATAGGAGATTGGGGCAGGCTGCGTTTTGTGGTTCATTCGCAGGCATGTGTTCCTCAGTTCTTGTTCCAGACGTATGGTGGGCACTTTTTCTTGGTGTACTAACAGCATTTAATTTCGAAGTATTGATTCAAACAAAAAACTTGTTTCTTGGTGTGGGAGGACGATTAGGTGCAACAGCATTTATTGCGACACTTATTGTTGCACTAGCCCAGCAAATATCAACCGGTATATTATCATTTTCGTTTACCACTTTCACCCACGCTTTTATTGTTGAGGAGGTTTTATCTATGGTTTTTTGGCATGCAGTTGGGAGTGTTGCAACTATACTTCTTCGAGAAGCCAGCGATGAATCCTCAGCTGCTGACCCTGTACGTGCGTCAGCTGTGGTTGGACTTTTTGGAGATTTAGTGCTCGAAGATAAATCAGCTGCACTGAGTGTTTATGGAGGGAGCTTCGTCGGAATGTCATCGCCTGGCCGTCTTATGTATGGTCTTTTACCTGGAAATCTTGAGCCCGAGGTTAAGCTTCCAACACCATCGAAATTGAAGAGAAGCCTTGCGTTTGCAGGAGCAGGTTGTCTTGGCGGATTAGTGCATGGCCTATCAGCAGAAACTGGTATTTTCGCGGGTGCTTGGGGTGGTAAAGCTGGACTTTCTGCATTTGTGGGGTGCTTGATATATAGAGGTTTGGATAATGCATGGTCATCTTTACTAAAGAAAGTCGTTTCTGCAGAGTTGAGTGATAATTAAATGCAAATTGTACCTTTGCATTATCTTGTTCATGAATACAGGAAGAAAGGGAATGTATAAATTCATTTCACGATTTGTAGAAATAATACAAAATTCAATTAAAGTGTTTTTAGATTTAACTCCCCCAGGACGAGTCGTCATTATGAAAGTAGGCGTTCCATCAGTTTCCAGGGTGATGGCGGTATCTTTCCATCATTTATTGTATCAGGTAAGTTTGCACGAAGAAAGCGTGAGATTGCACGTAAACTTTCCAACTGAGGTGTGTCTCGCGCGGCTGGAATTACTTCAATACCTCCACTCGTTATGCCGAGATCATCCAATAACTGTATCGACGCTTGCTTCGCAGTCACAACAGATTTCTCCGTGCTCCAGGACGCATGACCAGTTCTATCAACCCAATCACCGCAAATGTATGCTCCGTCCCCCAACTTTGTATTGGGCGAAATACTAGCAGAGCCTACTGTAAAATGCGACACTGCATTTCTTGCCCTAAGCACTGCCGAATCTAGAACCAAGGACAAATCGACTGGCTTTACGTTTAAACCTAACGATACCGCCTGCACTGCGAGATCGATTATTTCGTCATCTGTTTTGTTCACAAAGGAACTCGCTCGAAAGAAGTCCACTTCTAACACGGAAATATTTTCGTCGACTCGGTCGACATCAAACTCATCATGCATCCGTTGTAAATCATATATACAGAACCCGGTTTCCGCAAGATCAGTCAAACCTCCAATTGCAGCACCACAGACTATTACAGGAGATTCTTTCATTGCAACGGCAATTTCTTCAGCAAGGCGAGTTCTTGAACCGTGTTGCAAACCTGTTGTTATTTTGTCTCCTTTGAGGAAAAGTCGTACAGCAATACATGTAACACCACGCAACTCATTGAAGTCGTGGGTAGTTTCCATATCTCTAAGAAATTTCGACTGATTAGTAAGTTTCGAACATGATACGGCACCAATAGCCAAAACAATTGCATCGCAACTCATTACTTGATCAGATCCATCGGTTTCAATCACAATTTTCGTTTTGTCATCTTTGTCGATCGACCGAACTCTATAGCCACCCAATATCTCAACTCCTCTTTTCCTTAGTTGCACCATCCATGGTTCAAATATCTTTTCACTCAAACTACCACGACCCCATCGGACATCAAAGGCCCCCTTCGATTGAAGCGCAAAAACATGAAAGCAAGATAAGGCTGCAGCAGCAGAGCAATCGTATCCTGGAGCCATTGGTAAAACATGAAGGAGCGGCGATATAAATTCTTCATAAAGCGTTGGAGATACACCAGCAAAACGCTTGAAGAGATCATCAGCAGAATAGGAATCATACCTTATCCATGACTCTCGACCTTCTTGCTCGAAGTCAGCCCAAGCTGCCAATAAACCAACACCTGACGCTCGATCGATTGAAGACAAAGGTGACGACGGCGAAACATCAGCAAGTAACGCCAGATCAAGCGGCGGAGGCAACACAGATGCCACTGAAGACAAAAGCGAATTCACTCCATCACCTTTGCTATTCCTCAAGTAGTTGGCACGTTTTTGATTCCAATCCTCCTTCGACTCCCCAACGACCGGCGCAACTGCAACTCGACCCGACTTACTCACCAAAATAGACGGAATATAATCCGTCAATACTTCATCCAATTCTACCCCATCAATTCCCTCCATAACTTGGAACGTATTCCTATATTCCCTCCAAAATCCATGCACACCCGCATCCACCGGACGACCCTTCGAAGTCCGAAATCCACCTGCTAACCCACCAGCCGAGGCATTGGCATCCAATAACTTAATATCCAACGTATCACCTGCATTTCTACTCAATTCTTCTGCTGCAGTATATCCTGCCCATCCTCCACCTATGATCACGACTGTCTTCTTCTGCTCCTGATCCTGCTGCTTCTCTTGAAAGAGGGCAGTATATGTATGCCTACAAGTAGACAAACCACGTTGACGTACCGGTAATGATGTTGGAAGAATACCAAACGATGAAACGAGTTGGAAACTAGTATGGATGGAACCTAATAGGAGCAGGGGTACGAGTAGGACGGATAGTAGGAGAGGTAATACTAGTACATGTCCACGTCGTAAGAGACTGTGACTACTGTGATGAGGATATCGTTTTGTGTACATGTTGTATCTCCTACTTGGTTCCATCTCCTGCAATATATAATATATAGGATGATATATTATATATGGATGTGATGTGTCTATACACCGAAGAAGAAGAGGGTATACTCGTAAGATATACAAGAGTTAGAAGTTGTGTTCCATAATCTCATTTTTTCTCTGTCTGCTCGTACGTCGCCTTTCTCGCACTGTAAAGAAAGAGAGAGTGAGAAAGAAAAAAGAAAAAAGAAAAAAAGGTAGTTTGGTAGTTCCATCAATCATGGCCTCATCGAACTCAATACGAACTTTCGATAATGCGATTCCGTCGAGAGTCGAGAGTCGAGAGTCGAGAATTCAAAAAATACAGATACAAACATCAAAAATTCATAAAACAAATTCAATATCCTTGTAAAAAGGAATTATTGGTACGCAGTATCGAATTCATCTCACCTAATATTTTTATATATACATACATACATACATACATACATACATACATATATTGATACCGCTGATAGTTGAATACAACTCAAATTTCGAAGAAAATGAGTTATGAGAATTAGATACTTCAATTTGTATCGAAAGTTTGCCCATCGGTATCGTTGATTAATCTTACAATAAAACGGTAGTAGATACACAATGAACTTAAACATAGTCAAGTGAGAATTAGGATTCGTTACGGAGAAACTGCTACCAGATATTAATGTACATCGACTATAAATAATTTGCTCTAATACCGATGCTCCCCAGATCACCGAATAGCAACTGAATGGAAGGATAATTTATATATTTGGAATTCCTCTACTATGAAATATGATCCATATCCAATGGAAGATAACGACTGATATGGGTACAACTCGGATCGCGGTGACTATGTACGAATAGTGCTTATTTTATACTTCACTTTCACACTTTAATTTTTTAGGATATATTTCATACAGAACAAACCATTTTTGACATTGATGACATCTGCATCTCGATATAGAACCAGCCTTCCTTTTGAGTAGGGTAAATGTAGTGAGAGATCATACATTCATGACCAAAACTGATTCGTTCTCAGGATGAGAACTTAACAATCATCATATTCAGTTTCTATCTCAACCCCTTCGGGTATATACATATCATGTTACCCCAAGCCCAAAAACGAACAAAATCGAAAACATAAGCATGACTATCGATGACAACCTTTATACTGACTGCTTAGGTTTATGAAGTGATATTAAGATTATTGTAGTTGTTCGGACGAATATACTTCTAGGAGTCGCACGGCTTTAGGATAGTATGTCGGAAATTCGAAGATTTTGGACCACAACCAAGAAACAGAAGTATCACTTTATACTATTAAGTTTACATTTACAGAAACAATATTTTATCAAAATTTGAAGATAAGAGTTGTGCTACTCTACTTACTACTAGACTTACCACAAATGAGATTGATCGAAGGCAGTAATTATTGCATTAAAAATTGTTTGTTCAAACTTTTCCATATTTATACACAACACTATCGTAATTTGTAACAGAAAGTGTTTTATGTGGATTTGCGACTAGTGACTGGATGGTGTGTGTTGGCCACGTTAGACATTTTAGACTGGTCTTCGAAGTTGAATAAGTTGGTAACTGAAGCTTTTTAACATACCGTCACGACATCTCGTACATTCCCTATAAATTTGAAGTGACAATTTTTGTCGCAATTGTTATTTGCAACTGACCTCTTATAAATTTATATGGAGTCAGTTTTACCTTCGCAATAGTCAATTGATACTCCAGAAACTAATCTTGTGTCGTTAAAATTTCCATCATCATCAATTTCAAGCCATTTACCTTTCATGGCTATTGACTTCATACCAGTGAATAATGATAAATATGGTGATGAGTCCATATCTCGAAACGTTTTCCAAGCTCTGCCTCTAACTCTTTCACCTTCGAGGTCCAAACGATTCGACATGTCGTGAACAGACATCCTCACAAATTCCTTACCCACATCATTTATTTCCATGAAAGAACCGAAATTAAAGGGGTAATTTCCATAACTCATTTTCTGCGAGAGATATCCAAGATTATAGGAGATGTTATCTCGGTAACAATCAAGTTCCTTTGATACATCTAGTTGTAACGCAGCATCCATCACTTCAAATATTGCGCGAAACTCTTCGTCTAGTACGTATCGATCGTAGACCTGGTCCATATCGTTCAAAAGGTCGCTTTCAATATGTTTCATCATTTCTTCTCGAGATGGTATATTTGCCTCGCCAGTGATAAATGCCAGACATAGCCATGCTGCAACGTCGATTTCGACAAGCGGAAACGACGCCATTTCTTGTATAAATACCATATTTGGATTATTGATAAGAATGCTTTCCATGTACACGTCAGAAAGTTCAAGTCCATCAGAAGGTTTCACATGCCCTACAATCTTTGTCCATGGATGAGGCTTCATTTTCCAATCCTCATCCATCCTGTGTACATCACATGAATCTGTTACCCAACATGGCTTTAAACTTAAATCAAGATAGTCCATGTTTGCTTTATAGCCTGTACAAAGGACCACGATTGAGATATCGTGAATGTCAGTATAGTTGTCATAGTCAATGTCATCCAAATGACTCCTGCAAATTCGAACAGAATTCCCGTCAGAGGCGGACCCACAAATTTGAGTGAACTTATATGTTTCTACCTTATTTTCTGGCCAAGATGTCGTGTAATGAACAATATCACTTTGGCTTCTAGAAGTGATATAAATCTTCTCAGCACCCAGTTTTATAAAAGATAAAGCAAGATCTTCGGCTGAAAGATTCCCCCCAACCAGCATTATCTTCTTCCCTTCTACAGGTGCGCCAATGTTGTCCATCTGCGCAGAATGAACGATTACACCAGTAAAGTTGGACAAACGCTTGAAAATTGAGGGAACCATATTTGGTTTCCCATTCACACCACTTGCCCAGACGCATTTATCAAAGTAATGTACCGTCTCAGTACCATCTGGAATTTTGACTGTTACTTTAAATTTCTTCATCTCATCATTATAAGAGACGGATGTGACTTCAGAGTTAAAATGTACGCGTTTGAAAATATTCTCGTGAATTGTGACTCGTGATAGGATATACTCAAGGATTCTTTTTCTTGGCATATAGACAGGCTGAGGGGCTTTAAAATGTTGTTCGAAAGTATAATCGAAAAACTCCATTGCATCTTTGTGACCGTTTGTCCATAGTCCTTCATACATGTTAGTAGAAGAAGGGGTAGCATGTTCATCGACTTCCTCCTTTGGGTATGTTCCAGAATTGATATTTTTGATAGTATCGTTTGATCTGTCGTTCTGACCTCGTTTACTTCTCCAAACACCTCCAGGAGATGATGTTCTTTCAAAAACGGTGACTCGAGGCAGTGCTGCTAGTGCAGCAAAGTTTTCTTCTTGTTGAAGTTGTTTGCGTTTCGTTGCTAGTGCATGTAAGAAGAACATTCCAGCTGGTCCGCATCCTGATGAGTAGCGACGATGGATTATGAAAGAATATGGTTGAGACTCAAACAAATGTATAGCCTTATTTGAAGTCCATTTTATCTCGATGAGAATAAGAGCACTTACCGATAACCACCACGGATGGTCCATTTTGCAACGCTGTAGGTGTACGTTCAGTATTTACACGATCCCCTTGAAGATGAAGCGGAGATTGAGAAGTGGTGTTGGTCGAAACGTCTTCGGGAGCAAGACCGACAGCCACATGCTGACGGATGATAGATAAGAAAGCAAACAGCGAAAATATTGTAACGCACATTTAGGACTTTTTGTGGGAGAAGTAACGTAAGGAAGGCACTTGATTCATCTATACAATTCTATCGTCGATTGTATGATAATGAGACACACATTTACGTAGAAGGCACAGTCAGCGTAGAAAACTCCCTGTCAATGATCCAGGGAAGAGATTGTAAAATGAGAAATTTGAGGTTATATGAAATATAGGAAAAAATTAGGATGTCTATTATATTAGCGTTGAGAAATCCTATTTTTCAAGCAAACGCTTTGCATGTAGACATTTCGTTTTCTATAAATATACACGGGAATTTAAATAATTTATGCTGTCTAATTAATGACTCTTAAATACAAAATGCGGTTGATATTTGACATGGAGAAAATCGCAAATTTTAGACTTTTTGCACTCCAAAATCGCAAATTTTAGACTTTTTTGAAGCCTCCATAAGTAAACAATGTCAGCTGCATATATAGACAACATTACATATAGCAAAAC
>Ga0115008_10005069_pt1 | contig 10922 bp, 6 predicted proteins | sample FraStrMetagenome_FD_87164 | JGI IMG/M metagenome (GOLD analysis project Ga0115008, IMG submission 87164) | Marine eukaryotic phytoplankton communities from Arctic Ocean - Fram Strait ARC3M Metagenome | ecosystem: Environmental > Aquatic > Marine > Oceanic | place: Fram Strait | collected 2012-06-18
AATACTTTTCTCAGTTACAACGTTGATTCCATCCGTTTCTCAAATTTTGTAAATAAGGAACTTATTTTGTTTAGTCGTGCCGACAACATTCGATCAATTCCCAATGTTTTCGATGGTTTCAAACCCAGTCAACGCAAAGTCCTTTTCGGTTGCTTCAAAAAGAATTTAAAGGTAAGAAAAATCAAATTGATTTCATCATACATTGCTTAAAATTTGAAATTTTTATAATAGGGTGAGATCAAAGTTGCACAGCTAGCTGGATACATCGGCGAGGTGTCTGCTTATCATCATGGTGAACAGAGTCTTACTGGCACAATCGTTAATATGGCTCAAACCTTCGTTGGCTCGAACAATATCAATCTTCTTACGCCAAGCGGCCAGTTCGGTACTCGCCGAATGGGTGGAAAGGATTGTGCATCTGCTCGTTACATTTTTACGAGCTTAGAAAAAATCACTCCAAAGATCTTTCACCCCGACGATGATGAGCTTCTCACTTACCTCGAAGACGATGGCCTTCGTATCGAACCCGTCTACTACATACCAGTTATCCCCATGCTCTTAGTAAATGGCTCTGAAGGTATCGGTACTGGATGGAGCACGAACGTACCCAACTATAGTCCTCGTGATATCATCAAGAATTTACGTCTCATGATTAACGGTGAGGAACCTCAAGATATGGATCCGTGGTACCACGGTTATGCTGGCAGCATCATCAAAAGATCAGAAGGCAGTTATGACTGCTACGGAACCGTTTCTGAATTGGACGAAGAAAATTTGCACATTACCGAACTTCCACTCAAAACTTGGACTCAAAATTACAAAGAGTTCTTGGAGAAGTTAGAACAGACTGGCGACAAAAAATCTGATAAGGATCCTGATGTTAAGGACTTTCGCGAAAATCACACAGAGACGACTGTAAACTTCACTGTGACAGTAGGAAGCGCTTCAAAGATGTCTGAGATAAAAAATGGTAAAGGTGGAATCTATGGAAAGTTTAAGCTAAGTGGAAAGATTAATAGTAGCAATATGCAGGCATTCAATGAAGAGGGTGCCATTCACAAATACAATGCACCCATTGATATCATAAAGACATTCTACGATGTACGACTTGACTATTACATCAGGCGTAAGGAACTTCTCCTTAAAAAGTTAAGACGTACTGAACGGATGTTAAGTAATAAAGCTCGTTTTGTTCTCGCTGTATGCGAGGGAGAACTTGTTGTAAATAATCGTAAGAAAGCAGACTTGCTTGCGGAGTTGAAGAAAGAAGGTTACGAGCTATTCGATGGCAACGAAGAAGAGCGAGAATCTTCTTCTGACGATTCGTCAACGGAACAAGATAGCGATTTGGCTGCGGGGTACTCATATCTATTGAACATGAAATTGTGGTCACTAACTTACGAGAAAGTCGAAGAATTGAAGAGTGAGCTCGCTGCAACGCAAGAAAAGGTAAGCGAGTTGGAGGAGACTAGCGAGAAACAAATCTGGTTGAACGATCTCGCTGAACTAGAGGATGCTTTGGACGAGAGAGACGAGATGATGGAAGCTGCAAATCGCGAGGAAGCAAAGGCACGTAAGAAGAATGCCAAACAGAAGAAGACCAAGGGGAAGAAGAAAAAGAAAGATTGGGATTCGGATGCTAGCAGCAGTGAAGAAGAGCTTGAATCAGACGATGATTTCACGACGAAGAAATCGAAGAAGCAGTTGCCTGTAAACAAGCCAGTTAAAATCCTTGGTACACTTGTGCCGATTCCTGAAGTGGCGCTTGTAAATAAGAAGGCAGCTAAGAAAAAATCAAAATCTTTAAGTGAAAAGATGTCCGTTTCGAAGCCAACTGTAATAACTGAGAAGGTGAGCAAATCAAAAAAGCAGATGAAATTAGACAAGCCGATAGAATTAGTTTTGAGCAGTGACGACGATGATGAGGATGCAATGGAAGACATTCCATTGATGCAACGTATAGCAGCAAAAAAGAAGAAGCAAGGGTTTGGCTCGGCGAGGGATAGCCGAGGTCGGAAGATTCCAGGTACCGCAGCGTCGCTAACGATCGATACAACTGAGGAACTCAAATCTAAGGCAACTGCTAGTAAGAAAAGACCGTCACCACGAAATAACTTGCTGGAAGAAGATGATAGCGAAGATGATTTTTTCGCGGAACAGAAGAAGTCAACTATTGTATCGAGGAAAGTAGCCAAGACTAAAGCAGAGAAGACTGCTGGGTCTCCACTTCGTAAAAAAAAGCTGATAAGTTCTCAGGACACAATCGAAGTGGATAGTGACGTTGAACCAACAACCGCAAAGACCAAGTCGGTTCCCAAGAAATCAGCGTCGAAGGGCCGAAAGAAAACCAGCCCAGTAGTCCTGTTGTCAGACGACGACGATTCATTTGTCGTTGATGAAAGAACCCCGCCTCGTCGTCAAGCTTCGACACGTCGTGGTGCAAGCAAAAAGGTAGATTACGCTTTGATGGAGGAAGATAGTGAAGAAGAGTATTTTTCTGAAGAAGAAAGTGAGGACGAATTCGATTTTGACGAGTAATTTGCTGATCCATGTACTATGAAATTGTAAAATAACATGTACTTTGCGTAAGATTTTGATTTGATTTCGAAACCTCGACGATTACTACCCTTACTTTTCAATAAAGTGATGTAGTGCCTCTAAGAACAATATTCTAAAGAAAGAAGGTTGGAATGCTTTCAAAAACAAAACGAGTTTGTAGCTACCGTATTTTGCGGAACTCAAGCACCACCAAATGTACATTTGTTTTCTGTCTTTGGTGCTTATCCGTACAAAATCGCTAATGCTATATTTTTATATACCGGTAAAAGAAGATATACGGATGTATGGCTCTTTTTATGTAGAATACGAGAATACAGCTGTGTGATTTGATCGGCTGTAAGTAGAGTTCGGTAAAAGTTGTGTAGAATTTGGCCAAGTGGTGCTTAGTGCCGGTGCCTGAGTTCCGCAAAAAACGGTAGTATCGGCGCCAATTAGTGGAAAGTGGAAAGTTTAAAACTTAAAAAGTAAATAACAGATAATTTAGCCATTGGTACTAATTTATCATATATCCTTTCTACTCTCTGAAATCTGAACTCTGAACACCTCCTTTTTCCACTTCAAAACCCGCTCTTGACACGAAAAGTAATGTCAATGGCAATCATGAAATCCAAACACCAGCTTCTTCTCTTCATTAATTCTGTTATCCTTTTTGGTTCAGTAAGAGGTTCGGGTCAGGAGACATTGATTGGAATAAGAGGTCCCGATTTTGTTGCTCTCGGAGCCGACAGCTCCCTTTCTCAAAGCATCGCACTGACGTCAAGCAATTTGGACAAGATCATGGTTCTCGTAGACCCCCGACCTACCACAGAAGCTTCTAAATTTAATGTACATCGCCAACAGACTATACTAGCTGCTGCCGTGGGTGATCCAGCAGATTCTGATAAGTTATTATCGTTGCTGTGCTCACACTGTACCATTCGCGAATTTGAGCAAGGAATTGGATGCGATGTTGAATTTTACAATGAAGACGGTGAATTGTTAGAGGGATGCAGTAAGAAGGGCGTTGATGCCCTTCAGATTGCACATTTAGCACGGAGGGAAGTATCCTCACGGCTTCGTTCTCGAAGACAGCTTCAAGTATGTTTGCTTGTTGCAGGGCTCTGTTCGAAACATTCAAATAATGATGATGCACTTTCGTCGTCAGTCGCGTCGAATAGTTTACAGCCGATGTTATTGTGGTTGGATCAGTACGGATCTCTACAAAGTGTTAAATACGGTGCCCACGGTTTAGGATCAAACTTTGCTCTTTGTAAGTTACTCGTTGATATTGACATTTACTACATACATCTGATCGGAAAATATTAAATCTCACTTCCTCCTACATTTTTTCATTTTCATTTGCACTTACGTGAATCACAGCGATTCTCGATAAGGGATATCGTGAAGATATCTCTAGAGAAGAAGCGATTACATTAATTCAAGATTGCTTTCGTCAACTACGATATCGTTACGTTATTAATTCTCCTAACAAACCGTGTATCAAATGTGTCAGTGTCGATGGGTGCGACTTGATCATATAACTTCCCAAACAAACCGTGCATCAAATGTGTTTAGTTTCGATGATTGCGGATTGATGATACAATGTAAGGCTTCTTAACTTTGAAACAATATGAAGGGGTCAAGAAAAAGACGGGGTTATAATCCGGGTGTTTCTCCATAAGAAAATGCAATAGTGTTAAGGTTGGACGCGACAAACAAAATTCCTAAAAATAGTATGACGGGTATATTGAACGATTATGTCAGGAAAGGAGTACGAATTTTATTGAATATTGCACAGAAGCCACTAATAAAAGGGAAACATAACATCTTGTGCTACAGCAAACCAATTCTTCCACTTGCACACTACCGCCTAAGCTTCAAACTTCAATGAAACTAGATAATTGATAAATTTTTCGCTTCCAATATATCAAAATATTAGATAATCTTTGCTTTTGAGCGATTGAATAGAAAATACTTCGACTGCACAAACTTCAATAAAAGAGGTTCCGATTCCTCTAACATCTTTTCAGAAGTACCTGATCGTAGGGCTTTACTGAAAACTAGTATTGGGAATAGAAGTAACAAGGAAACAGGAAATTGTTGGAAGTAAATAGAGACGATGATTAGGCCAAGCCAAAGTGCAGCAAAAAACTCGAATAGTTTACCAGCCAGCCCCACAGGACGCATGTGCTTCTCTCCAATACCAAAAAGCGACCAAACTCCAGTCGTTAATAGAAGAAAAAATCCACTCATATCACGAGCCAATCGTTCTCTATGATGCTGATAGTACGGCGATGCCATAATAGCATCTCTTGCCAAAGATGGCGTAGCGCCTGGTCCAACGAGACGGTATTGACAAGGACAAAATGGTGCGAACACCATGTTAATAACCATCATGGGATCAGTTAACAAAGTGGAAACGAAGTCCGGTGCACATCCAATCCATTGAGCCAACCCATCTGCATAGTAGTGAAAATCCACAAGAGTCTTAGAACCTCTTGAAAACGTACGTTGCATATGTTCAATATGCTTTAAAATATCACTCTTCATTTCTTCTTCCGAAGGGACACTCTTTTGACCGCTCACAATAAGCGCAATAGTACGAGCCTGGAGTTCACAACAGGTTACAAGATTTATATTCTGTGGTCTTGTAAAACCGACAATAAACAAATCTGTCTGATCTATTGCCATCATATTTTTCCATAACAGCCTAGGGTTAGAAAACTTCTCTTTCAGGTCCTTGTCTTTGATAGCATTTATGTCCATTTGATATCCTGTAGCAGCAATTACCGCATCAACTTCATCGACTACGGAACCATCTGTAAAGTGAATTGACTTTCCACTGAAGTGACTAATATTTGATTTAATTTCAGCGTTGTTGTAGATGATTGCTTCTGGGATTCCAAAACTTTTGCATGAATTTATATTGAATCCTGACGCCCTATTCTTCACGTTCATATCTGCAGCCATTTTAAAAACTTTTGCTCTCTGTGCTGGTTCGTAGTTGACAGTTCTAAAAAACTTTGCTTGTGAGGCGACAACAAGCGGCCAAAGCGCACGGGGAAATGACCAGACAATTCGATTATCGCGAATATCGGCTGTGTATCCGTTTGCCTTATCTGGGAAAAGGACCCCAGTACCGCTGCGCATGGATGAATAAGTTTTCTTGGCAACATTGCTGATATGATACGTGATATCCGAACCACTTTCACCCGCACCAACTACAACAACATTTTTGCCTTTGAACTCGGCGGCATCGCGGAATTTCGAGGAGTGGAGCAAGGTGCCACCACAAGATCGAAACGAGTCAACTCCACTCCATTTTGGTAAATTAGGTGTATGATGTAAACCACTACCAATCACAAGATAATCGTAATAAGTGGTAAATATTTCCTCCTCAACTTTTTCCTGGCTCCCATGAGAAGAATGACCGTTCGACCAATTGCGTTTATGTATTGTAAGATCGTATCCCCCCTCACTACATTGTTTTACATCCACAACTTTGCAGTTAAAACGGAACTGATCAATAATACCAAAATGGACTGCATATCTGTTCAGATAATCCACCCACTCCTCCCAAGTCAAGTGCTTCTGTCGGTCCTTCATTGGAAAATCACTAAACCAAGTAAACACTGAAGAACTCGTTAAACGTCCATCCTTCCAGCCATAATGCGCAAATACACCACCAAGGACCGGCATCATTTCAAAGCTTTCAATAATTGTATAAATATGACATGTATTTTTTCATGAATATAACTTATTGATGCAACTTAAAAAGGAACCGTAAACCCCATCACCGAACCAACAAGTATGCTTTACTTACCATTCACATTCGATTCCGACCTCCTTCAGCTCTTTGGCAGTTACGATGCCACTTACGCCTCCACCAATGACGCCGACTTTAGGCCTACTCCCCAACTCTCGCTTCATGATGAAGGTTCAATTTCTAGGGTTAATGGCTACTAATTAAGGTTTACTGACAAGCAGCATTGAATATTGAATGTCATGGAACGTATCGAAGTTCCAGTTTGCCTTTCGCGTGGTCGGGATCGTGGAAGCGAATCATCGAGATCAAGATTAATACGAAGTTTCAACTTTCCTCTTCAGGGAAATGCGAAATGCGAAATGCGTAAAATGCGTAAAATGCGTAAAATGCGTAAAATGCGTAAAATGCGTAAAATGCGTAAAATGCGAAATGTGAGTTTGAAGGGTGAAGGGTGAAGGGTGAGCGTATATTTATTTTTGTCATGTGTAGAGCGATTGCGACATGTACTCGTAGTGTAATCAGTAATCACTACCACAAAATAAAATACCGGTATTCCTTCATCCCACCTCATCATTCTACAAAACCAACACATTCATTGAATGAACTGAAATTTGCTACAAGAACCGAAAAACTTTAGTAGCACTGTTCACACGGAGCGAAGGATATGAATGAACATAAAGAAGAAGATAAGATCAGTTCGAAATGCCCCGTCTCCCAGCAAAAGGGAACGAGTGGTGGATGTCCTTACAAGTTTGGAAGAGGAGGAGAAGGAACAGGAACGGGGGATAAATCATCGTTCTGGACAAACCCTGCTACTTGGTTTATGTCTGCCACCGCAACTGGTGTAGATGACAAAGAGATCCGAGCATCGGTAGGAAATGAAAATGTGCAAAAGTCATCGGCAGTAGCCAGTTTGGAAGAAGCGGCAGCTCATCCGCAACAACGCGTTTACGCCTCACAAAAGGTGCCACTTAATACCTACCGAGTCAAGAGTTCTATACCTCGTGCCGATGAATTCTTGCCTGAAGGGAAGGATGTTCCGAAGCATCAGGATGTAAATGAGAAACCTGGTGAAACTGTATCAGAGCAAGGGCCTTTTTGGGTGTACCCGAGTGAGCAACAATTTTATAATGCGATGAAACGAAAGGGTTGGGATCCCAATGCAGAGGAAATGGGCGTTGTCGTTGCAATTCATAATTTAGTCAATGAGCGAGGTTGGCGAGAAGTTCGTCGATGGGAAAAGTTAATGCATGGCGTTGATGAGCCGCGGTTGATTCGGTTTGAGGGAAGGCCGAAGGATATGAGTCCCAAAGCATGGATTAATTCGACACTTCTTTCTTACAAGCCTCCTTTTGATAGACATGATTGGTACGTAGAACGTGATGGAAAACCGGTCCGTTATGTCATCGACTTTTATAATGGAAGCAATCGATCAGAGGATGATATTCCTGACAAAAATTTAGGGATGCGTTCTAGCATGTATTTGGACGTGCGACCAGCGCTTGATACTCCACAAGCCTTTGTAGATAGAGTTCGAATGGCATTCTCCGACACCTTTCCTGGAATCTTCGAAAGTGGTGAAGAACGAAAATAGTCGATGCAATGTTACACGAATTAGCTCACATTTTTAAAGAGGAGATTAGATGAGACTAAGCATTGTTTTCGAAATTCATTGTATTTTTTCATGCGAGCGCATGAAGCGCTACTCAAAGACGCAAAATTTTCACCGATAGTCTGAAGCGATAATTATCTAAATTATAATCTGTCTTAAAATATATGCTTTTTATATATTAGTCTTTATCCATTAAGTAATCGATTAGCCGCTACCTCCACATTATTGTCACATTGGCCGAGTGTTGTAATAACGGATTCTCTATCAAAACCCAAAGCTGTGAGGTTGGCTATTGCATCTTCCGAGGGTGGTGGTGGTTGAGGTGAAGCCTGGAACGCTGGTTGTTGCTGTTGGGGGGCTCCTGTCCTGACACCATTTGGCCGATTTCCGGCACCTGGCCTTCCGTGAAGATTAGGGTTTGCTGCAGACATCGCTCTGGGAAATCGGGTTGATGCTTTGTCGACGAACAGAGGTCCAAGTAACCTATTGGCCACACTATAAACAGCTTCCGGAAATTGCAAATATTTCGTAATCAAAGGTAGTATCACACTGGAGGAGCAAATCAGGCTAGCAACGAACCCACAAGAAACAGGTAAAAAGCCAAGAGGTAGCATCATCGCAAATAATACGTAAGTCATTGATTTTTCACTAAAGTCAACCCCCAATATACCAATAAACTTAGGATGAATGCGAGGAACTTGGGAATAGTACAAGTACAACAAGATTCCAATTACTAAATACGGCCCGGTCCCTTCTCCACCAACGTCAAAGGGAGAAGACACGAGAATAATCTTGATACACTCCAAATATACCGAACCGAGAAAAAGACTAGTCAGCAAATATGAAAAGAACAGCCGCGTTCCAAATTCACGCTCAAATTTCTTCAAAAGGGGCATGACCAACATCGCACCCCCAATAAAAAGCTCGCCCACGCTTGAAAAGAGAACATACTCCGTCAACGGCTCAACGACTGCACTCTTGAAAGGAGTCGGATTTCTGTCACTCCATAAATAATGACTGGCGGCAAAAGTTATCCCAGATATACCAACTAAGAATTTAGTTACTGGCACGCCCTGAAAGTACGACGTGCTCGGCTGCGATCGCTGTGCTGTCCCATTGTTCATGACGTCGAGAAGTCAATAATTTTAGTTTATTTTATGTGAATATACGATAGGTTGATATGCTTGCGATACATTAGAGAGAGTGAAGGGGTTTGCTGATATTCACTCGTGTGTAAGTTTCAGTTTGGATCTCTGTGTCTGCGTGTTTCTTCTCGGTGTGTCGATTTTTCATGAACCAAAATCTCTCGAAAAAGTTGTTTTCGATAAAATGTTTCAACTCATCCTTTTTGACACATTCACATTCACATTCACATTCACATTCACATTCACATTCACATTCACATCTACACATTACATGTACACTTCTTAGCCGAAGGAACGAAACTAGCATCAAGCACAGAAACTCGTTGACAGAGAACAGAGCGACGCCAATAAGTGAAATAATTGGAACAATAAAATGATGTGAAAAAATAGTAACCACTCATAGAAACGCAACAGAAAACAGCAAGAAATCCGATGGCGGCATCGGGAAAGAGAAGCAACCACAACCACAACCACAGCAAAAATATCCAATCATCATCCACTGGTCGACCACAGGATGCAGGAGAGGCTGTTATTAACAACGATTTGCCTCCTCCGATGTTCACAGTCAAGATGGAACGGGTCCTCCTGGCATTATGTTCTATATTGGCTGCGGTCATAGGATTTTATTCGCATAATTATAATGATGGGACAGCATCAGCGTCGTTGTGGAATCGGATAATGAGGTTAGGGGGGAATGGGAGATATTATAAGAATAAAACTGTCACGGTTCAGGATCGTTCGGCGCATCCGTTGGTGTTTGCAGCTTTGAGAGAAAGTGTTCTTGCTTTTGAAGGAGGATTTGTACATCCGGATTTGGGGATTTTAATGCCAGCTCCTAGTGGTGCTGATCGAGGTTTGGGAATAGTTCGCAGTAGTTATGCAGCATGTGAATGCAGTTACGATAACGATATTAATGAAGATACGTATCAGGGCAGTGATGATAAATGTGATCGGGAAGATACGGCTGATTCAGAGGTTTTGCTTAAAATTCCTCTTGGAGCACAAATGACACGGTCTGTTGCAATGCAAACTTTAAAGTCATTGATCCCTATTGAAAAGCGAAAGACAGCACCCTTGAATGATTTAGATGACGCTGCGCTCCTGGTATTGCTGTTAGCACATGAGAAGGGGAAAGGACCTGAAAGTAGATTTTTACCCTACATAGTATCGTTACCAAAGGATCCAACATGTGGGTATTCACCTGATATGCGAAATAAGGCCATTGACATTGTAGCTACTTTACTCGATGACAAATATGGCGCGGTAAGATCAGACAAGCTCGCGTTGTATGGAAATATTATGCGAAACCAAATAATTTATTTTTTGTGTTCCTAAATTGTGCAGGACGTAAATGGATGGCCAGCAGAAATATCCAAAGCTGCCGACTATGCTGAACGTATAGCATTGTCGCTTGCCCATGATTATGGCCAGTTTATCAAAGTACCAAAGCGGTGGAAGGTAACTTCTCTCCTACAGTGGAGTTTATGTACAGTTGCTTCGAGGGCAACAGGAGGTTCATGGAGGTATGGCAGCTTAAGACTTGTCCCCATCCTGGATATGATCAACCATGATATATCGGCTGGTGGCTTTGTTGAATTACTCGGACATGAACGTATTATTGATGGGGACTTAGTAAATGCGACCGAGGATGATGCAGGTACTTTTGTTGTTAGAAGTGTCAAAAATGGAAAACCTCATCGGCTGTCAAAAGGAATGGAGTTGCTTGCAAACTACAATGTACCAGACTATAGCCCTCTTGATTGGTTTCTTAACCTAGGATTTATTCCACCTGAACGACAAACCCGCTGGACATTTGTTGAAAGTGCTTTGCCAAAGATAAATGGTCAAAAAAGTTGAAGCA
>Ga0115008_10005070_pt1 | contig 10922 bp, 7 predicted proteins | sample FraStrMetagenome_FD_87164 | JGI IMG/M metagenome (GOLD analysis project Ga0115008, IMG submission 87164) | Marine eukaryotic phytoplankton communities from Arctic Ocean - Fram Strait ARC3M Metagenome | ecosystem: Environmental > Aquatic > Marine > Oceanic | place: Fram Strait | collected 2012-06-18
CCGTCGGCGTCGCCGCCGAGGTATTCATCCGGATCGGACGCGGAGGGCGCGTCCGTCGGCTGCCGGTCTCGGCGGAACTGCCTGGTGCTGGACTCGGGGTCGGGTTGGTTGGACCGCGAGCACCACGTGTTCGTGGATCACTTCGCGCAGGCTGAGGTGTTGAACGCGTGTTACGCGCACGCGTGGGACGAGAGCGGGACGCGGCTGTTGGTGGCGGGCGGGCCGCTGGCGTACGGTCTTCGAGGGTGCTACGTGGGCGTGTGGTCCTGAGAATCTGTCGTAACTTTACCTTTGTACCTTCGTCAAAGTGCGCTGCGAATATTGGTCCGCGGTAGGTCGCCGATTAAGTCGAGCCACCGCGTCAGTCGCTCGTTGACCACGTCCGCGTGTGTCACCGGGAACCAGTGCCCGGCGTTCTCCACCCTGACCACGAGGCTCCCAACTCCGTTGGCCCGCACCCCCGCGAGCCAGCCGTCGCCGTGAAACCTGCTCGGCTTGTCGGCGCCGTACATATACAGCACGGGGCAGTGCGGCACCCGCCTATTACCCTTTACCCCACGTATTACCCTATTACCGTTCCCATCGCCACCGTCACCCCGCACACGTCGTCCGAGTCGCTCGCGCCAGAACGCCAGGTACGGCCAGTTCCGTCTATGCGGAACGATCCCGCCCCTGCCAAAGTCCAAGCCCCCGGGCTGTAGGCTCGGAGCGTTCGACATCCGCGCGAACGACGTGGTCATCCAGTCACCGACGTTACCGCCGATCGCGAGCGCCGCGATGAGCCAGCCCTGGTACGCCGCGATGAACGCCGTCTCCTTCGCGGTCAAGCCGTCGACGTCGTTGCCCACGTCCATGGCGCACACGGCTCGGACGAGTCGAGGCCGCTTACCCTGCAGCCTGTACCCCACGATGCATCCCCAGTCGTGGCACACCAGCACGACCGGTTCGTCGTCTTCGTTCGTCAGCGATTCGATCGTGACGATGACGTCGTCGACGGCGGTGTCGAACGTCGGGAGCGTGACCCCAGGGAGGTTCGCGGCTGCGTCGTCGGGATGGTAGCATGGGAGTGGAACCGCGATGCATCTGTGCCCGGCGTTGGTCAGCGCGGTGACCTGGGAGGACCACATGAGGGGCGAGTCCGGCCAGCCGTGGATGAGGACGCACGTGAGACCCTTGGGTGAGCGCGACGTCGGGTCGGTGACCACGGCGGGGAGCACTCGAGGGGGCGACAGGTCTTTCATCGTCTTCTCGGGCGCGGCTCTGCTAACAACGCGGAAAAAACGAGTCGACACGGATGCCACGCGCCGCGCCCAGGGTATGCGTCGCCGCGCGGGCGATTGGAATACGGGCGCGTCGAATACGGGCGCACCGCGGACACCAGCCGGCATCCAAGTCCCACCGGTTCGGCCCGGACGGTCGACCCACGCCCTCGTTGTGACGGGGCCCAGGTGAGATCTCTCGGATTCGTCAGTTTGACGGAGCTCTCGCAGTCTCGGGATTTTTTAGCGGCGGTGAAGTTTCCGGCGGCGGCGGCTCTGCAACGCACAGCGACGTGAACCCCCACAGGCTCGCACGCTCCGCTAGTTCAATCCAGGAGGGCCGCGCGAGACATCTTCGAGACGTGCGCGATGGCGGGAGCGGGCGCGAAGGCCTCCAAGGATCCGCCCAAGCAGCGCAACGCGGAGGGCCCGCGATTCAGCGCCCTGACGCCGGCGCTCAGGCCAGAGTCGCTGGAGGTGCTCGCGTCGCAGGGATTCCAGCGCGCCACCCCGGTGCAGGCCGCGGCGATCGGCCTCCTCGCGGGTAACAAGGATGTCTCCGTCGAGGCGTGCACGGGCAGCGGCAAGACGCTCGCGTTCGTGCTGCCGTTGGTGGAGATCCTCGCGCGCGCGTCCAGGGAGCAGGCGTTCCGCAAACATCACGTCGGCGCGGTCGTCGTCTCCCCCACGCGCGAGCTCGCGAAGCAGATCTTCGACGTCGCCGCGCCCTTCATGGCGACGCTCGATGGCATGGCACCGCCCATGCTCCTCGTGGGAGGCACCGACGTCAACGAGGACGTCCGCGCGTTCGCATCAGCCGGGGCGGCTGCTCTCATCGGCACCCCAGGCCGGCTCGACGACGTCATGCTCCGCTCCGCCGCGTTCGAAGCCAAGCGATGCGAACTCCTGGTCCTCGACGAAGCCGACAGGCTCCTCAGCATGGGGTTCGCCCGGGCGATCAACGCCATCATCGGCAGGCTGCCCAAGCAACGAAGAACCGGCCTGTTCAGCGCGACGCAGACGGATGAGGTTGAGGAATTGGCGCGGGCGGGGCTTCGCAACCCGGTGAGGGTCACCGTGCGCGACGCCGCGGCGCAGGCTGCCGCGAACGCCGCGAGGGCGTCGGGGTTACCCGCGAACTCTGCGGCGGCGCAGGGTAAGCTCCCGGCGCAGCTCAAGCTGTTGTACAAGGTGTGCAAGATTGACGAACGGCTCTGGCGACTTCGCGAGTTTCTCAAAGAAAATCGCGATAAGAAGACAATCGTCTACTTTCTCACGTGCGCGTGCGTCGATTACTTCGCGACCGCCATGTGCGACGGCGCGCCGGCGTCACCCGGACACGGCGTGAACATGGTGGCGCTCCACGGCAAGATGAAGCAGTCGCAGCGCGAGCAGGCGCTCGAGAAGTTCGCCACGGGGAGCGGCGGGTGTTTACTGTGCACCGACGTCGCGGCGAGAGGTTTGGACATCCCGGGCGTGGACTGGGTGGTGCAGTTCGACGCGCCGCAGGATCCCGCCGCGTTCGTGCACAGGGTCGGGCGGACCGCGCGGATGGGACGGGAGGGCAGCGCGCTGCTGTTTCTGTCCCGACACGAGTCTTCGTACGTGGAGTTTCTGAGGGTGCGGCACATACACCTCAAGGAGATTGACGGCCGCGACGAGGAGCTCGACGACGCGACGGAGGCGGAGGAAGCCGACGCCGCGGTGGACGAGAAGGAGGCTGGTTTGAAGGCGCTCAGGGAGGAAATGGCCGGAGCAGGCGAGGAGGATGAAGACGAGGACGATGAGGAGGAAGAGGAGGAGTCTGAAGAGGAGGAGGAGGAGGAGTCTGAAGAGGAGGAAGAACCCGACGAGGCCGACGCCGACGCCGCCGAGGCTGAAGAGGGCGGCGCACAGCTGTGTGGAGAACTCCGCGCGAGGTCCGAGAAGAACCGCGAGGCGATGGAGAAGGGCGTCCGCGCGTTCGTCTCCTACCTCCGCGGGTACAAAGAGCACCACTGCCGCTTCATCTTCCGGTTCAAAGAACTGGAGCTGGCTCGGCTGGCCAAGTCCCTCGGGCTGCTCCGGCTGCCGCGCATGAAGGAGATTCGCAAGGCGCCGAAGTCTTCCCTCAAGGGATTCACCGAATCGACCGTCAACCCCGACACGGTGCCGTTCCTGGACAAGGCGAGGGAGAAGCAGCGGCTGCGCGGGCTGGCGGAGGAGGCGGCGAGAAGGGCGGCGAACCCGGAGGCTGCCGCGGACAGCCGCAAGGAGCGAGAAAAGAGGAAGCGAGAGGAAGCCGCCGCCGTCGCCGCCAAGGCGCAGAACGAGAAACGGCTCACCGCGACGAAGCGCCGGCAGATGGAGGCGCAGGACGACTTCGACGACCTCGACGACGACTACAGGGCGCTTAAGAAGTGGAAGAAGGGGAAGATCTCCGAGGAGGAGTTTGACCTCGAACTCGGGTTCGAGCAGCCCGACGGCTTGAGCAAACGCGACAGGGAGCTCGCGCAGGAGGTACAGGCTGCGAAGAAGAACGGGCAGCCCGCGCATGGGGCGCTGCAGGGCGCCGCGCTCAAGGCGTCGATGAAGAAGCCGAGGGATAACAAGCCGCGGCATCTCAAGGCATCCAAGGCGAAGGGCGGGGGCAGGTCGAAGAAGAAGGTCAAGAAGGCGTTCAAGAAGAGCGGAGGGGTGAAATAGACCGGGTGTGACGTGACATATTCACCGTCGGCTGACTCGCTCGCGCACGGTGTTGAGCGCCTTCATCGCCGCCTCGTTGGGCGTGAGGTTCTCCGTCTCCATGATCTTATCGAACTCCGCGCGTATCATCCTCTCGAGGGCGGCCTTCTCAGCCTTCACTTCCTCGGAGTCCCCGTTTTCCGCGACGGTGGCGTCCTCCTCCTTCAGCCGTTTCATAGCCGTTTCCAGCGAGGGAACCACCGCGGATATGTCCGCTTCCGCATCCCCGAGTGAGAACACGAGGCCGTGCTCGGGTTCATCGCGAGCCGTGAACCCCAACGCGACGAGGAGCTGCTTCCCGAAAGTATCGCCGCCGACGGCGTAGGCAATCTTAGCGTTTGACATTTTGACCCTCCTGTACTTCGGGTTACCCGGCTCCTTCACCAGGTTGCGAAGTAACCTTCCCATGGTATCACGCTGCTCCGGGGTGGTCGACGTCGAGTACTTGTTCGCCGCGGCGATGACGAGGGAGTCATCGACGGGCGCAACCTTCTTCCTCGTCGACTCCCTCGCTTCTCGAGTGATGTCGTCGTCGGTCGAAACCCCACCGCCGTCGGTCGACTCCGCCGCCTGTTTCCCTTTACCGAGCTCACCGCGCGCGGCGCGCCACGCCAAGCTCCCCGTGGTCCGCCCCGGGAGGTCGTCGAACGGCACGTCCGGCGGCGGAACGTCAGTCCCCGCGCGATGCAACTCATCCGCCTCTCCCGCGTCCCTCCGTCGCAACTCGTCCAACTCGTCGGGGTTCGACCTTCCCGCCCTGAGTCTATCGGTCAGTCCGCGCGTGGTTTGAGCCAGCCACGCCTCGTCGCACTCCCCTCTGCGCTCACGCAGGCACCGCGCGTAGTCCGCGACGTACCGGCGCGTCACGTCCACGACGTCGTCCGCGCCGAACCCGATCACGTAACTCAGCTTCTTCCCCCACCCGACTTCATAGAGCAAAGGTTTGTCGCAGACGTTCTCGCAGCTGTCGCAGTGCAGCCACCGGCGCTGCGAGACGCTCCACGCCTCCGTCCACACGTGGTCGGTCCAGTCCATGCACCACCTCGCGTCGTACCCGAGGGATCGGCATATGAGCGTGAACGCGTTGGCCCACTCGCCGCACCGGCCCGCTCGCGTCTCCAAAAGTTTCACCGCGTCGTTGTATCGCGGGAAGCGGGTCACCGCGGAGCACAGCGGGCACCTGTACGTCTCCACGCGCCCGGCGCCGTGGGCGTGTTCGTCGGGCGTGGGTTCGGCCATGCCCTCGTGCCGTACGTCCGCGTTTGAACACGTCTTGCACTTGGGTTTGTCGCACCAGGTGAAGAACTCGAGCTTGAACCAACGCAACGTCCGGAGCAACATCGCGTCTTCGCGCGACAGCGGCTTGGGCTTGACCCCGCCGTCCCCGTCGCTCGCGGCGTCGCTCGCGGCGGCTTCGGACTCGGTCACCAACGCCGCGGCTTCGGCCTCGAGCCGGTCGACGGGCACCACGCTCAGCGCGGACGCCTGCGCGAGCGGATCTTCGAACGCCAACGCCGTTTTCACGCCCGACTCCAGCCTCGCGCCGAAGGCTGCCTGCCGCGCGTGTTTACCGCCGATGTCTCGATCGGCGGCGAGGATCGCGGCGGCGGCGGTGCGGTCCTCCTCCTCCTGGAGGGCGCGCGCGAGCGCCTCGTCCGGGTCCATCGGTGACGAGAGGTGCCACGCGTCGCCGAATGTGACCGCCTCGGAAACTCAAACGCGGATGCAGATACGACTTCTGTGCCGGAGCCTCCCCCACAGTTCGCGACGCCGACGCCGGGTTTAGCCCGCGACGGACCCCGAGGTCGCACGGGAAAGGCATGGGCGATCGAGTCGTGCTGACCAGGCACTGCTGGGTACGCTCCCGATCGCACACCCATCGTCGCACACCCGGCTCCACCCCCGTCCCCGAAATACGGCACCTAACAAACGACGAATCTCCACCCACGTACGCAGGGATGCGGCACCGCCCTGAACGTCCCAAAGCTTCCCACCGGCGGCGATAGCCCCGCGTTTAAGTGCGTGTGGTGCGAGGCCGTCAACGAGACCCGCCCGAGGAGCAGGCACAGCCGTAAACGATGGAACCTCGAGCACTCCTGCACCCGATGGGGAGGGCGCGTGCTCATCGTCGGCGTGTCAGTCATCTCGCTGGCCGTCGCGAGGGCGCCGGTCGTTCGCTTCGCGCCCATCGTCCACCCCGAGTCGCACCTCGCGCAGGCGCTCATCGCGCTCGTCACGCTGACGCTGCTGTTCAACGTGTTCTTCAACTATTACCACGCCATCGTCGGGCAGCCCGGGTCGGTGGCGCATCTTCCCAAGCCGATCAACCCGCGACCGTTCGAAGAAAATGAAACCGAGACGACGACGGCGGGTGCGACGAGTCACGACGGCGTCGCGGAAGACTCGGAGGACACGGCGCCGGAGGTGACGCGCGGCACGTTCGCGGGGTGCCGACTCTGCGTCCCGTGCGGCGGAGCCAAACCCCGGGGCGCGCACCACTGCAGGACGTGCCACACGTGCGTCAGAGGCATGGACCACCATTGCCCGTTCATTGCGAATTGCGTCGGCGCTGATAACACCCGCCACTTCATGCTCTTCTGCCTCTACGTGGCGGTCGGGTGCGGCTGGTCGTTAGCGTGGGCGGTGGCGTGCGCCAAGGCGGACGCGGACGGGTACCGCACGTTCATGGACGCCCTGTTCGACAGCTCCGCGTACGGCCGGCGGGCCGTCGACGTCGCCGGCGAGAGGGGCGGTTCCCTCGAGGACTTGGCGAAGGTCGGCGGCGTCTACGCGTTTTGCCGCGCTCTGTTCGCGTGGACGTACGCGGTGTTCAAGGCTGGTAAGCTGAACATAAACGACGCGTTCGAGCAGTCGCCGCAATGGCTGAACGCGTGGGCGTTCGTGTGCTGCATCGGGGGTTTGATCTGCGTCGCCACGACTGGACTCTTCGTGAGCACCGTGAACAGCGTGGCATCCGGTGAGACGTACATCGAGACTCTGAAGAGCAGGAGCGTCGGCACGAGGGGCGGGATGGCGAGCGACGCCGACGAGGGTGAGCTCAGGGACGGTAGCGGGGGCGCGGACGGGGGCGAGGGAAGGGACGGTTCGTGTGTCAGGGGGTGTACGAAACTGTTTCGGTGTCTCAGCGGATATTGCCCGTTCGTGACTGAATTTTGCGGGTGCTTCTTTTGGTTCTGCGTGCCGAGCGAGTTCGGGCCGGCGCCGTGGTCGAAGATCGGGATGTTCCACCTGAGGCAGGTGTTCGGGAGCGGGCACCCGATCACGTGGGCGATGCCCACGGCGAAGCCGCCGCAGGGAACGAGGGGAGCGTCGCAGCTGAAGAAGGAATAAGCGTCGGGAGATTTCGGTTTGCTGTTATTCGCGCAATCTATGATATTTTAGTAGAACTGGTCGTCATCCTCTTCCCACTCCTCGTCACCGCCGTACCCGTGCTCGTACCCACCGCCGCTCGGTCCGTCGAGTCGCCGGAGGATCGCCGCCGCCGCAGCCTTGGGCGCACCCTCCAGACCCTTCCTGTATCTCCAATCGATCTTCAGGCTGCCCGCCGCGGTCAACTCAACGGCCAGTGGCGGGCACGAGTCGTCAACCTCCGCCGCGCCGCCGCCGCCCGCCTTCCTCAGCTCCACGATGATGGACCCCGGCCGGAGCTGTCTCGCGGCGTTGGCCACCGCGGGGGTGAACGATTTCAACGGAACCTCCTTCCCGGGTTCCTTCAGCAGATGTTTCAAGTCTCGAGCCGGCATTGAAAATTTCCGCTCGTCGCCGACGTAATCCGCGAGGATAATCGCACCCTCCTGCGTGAGCCTGTACGCGCTCGCACCCTCGCCCGTGACCGGCCCGCGGCCGTCGGTGCCCTCCTCGATGGGCTCGCGCCGCTCGCCGAGCGCGGTACCCCGTTTCTCGAAAACCTTAACCCCGGACCACACGCACTTCACGCGAGCCGCGCCCGGGGGGTCCACGCACGCGGCCCTGACGCCTGGGGACAGGTAGGTCAACGCCCTGTGTGTGTCCGAGCGAACGTGCATGCCGGCGGTGAACTCCTTCGCCCACCGCCCGTTACCTCCCCACTCCGCCGCGAGGGACTGGAGAAGGGGTTTCGGAGCCGGAACGTAGAGATGCTCGTGTTTCTTCCGGGGCGCTCCGCCGACTCCGGAGCCGAACGGGCCATCGCCGGCGCCGGTCCCCCGCTCCCCGCCCTTCATCGCGCGGTCCACGCCGGCGTGCACCGGATCCTTCGGCCCCGGAAGCGGCGCGACTTTCTTCAGCAGCGTCGCGAAGAAACCCCCCATGTCCTGCAGGTGCGGCATCAGTCGCATGCACCGCTCAAGCGGCGGGCCCTTGATCCGTTTTCCCAGCTTGGTCACCCCGCTCGGCTTCGGCGGCCACATCGACTTCTGAAACTTACGTCGGAGGCCGATCGACACGCCGTCCTTCTGCGAGTCCGCGTACGTGGGGTACTCCACGGTCGTATCGTCCACCATGGTCACCACGCGCCAGTGTTTCATCCCCGGCCTGCGCTTCAAGTCGACGACTCGGTCGGACGCGTCGACGATTTCGAGCGCCCCGCCGCACCTCCGCACCAGCTCCGCCACCACAGCCTCGTTCTCCACCGGGTTGAACGAGCACGTGCTGTACACCATGTACCCGCCAACCTTGAGCAGCGCGGCGCCCCTCTGCGCGATTCGCAGCTGCAGTTGGTGTAACCCCATGGCGAACTCCGGTCGCCACTCGGACCAGATCTGCGGGTTCTTCCGCAAAGTCCCGTCGCCCGAGCACGGGACGTCGCATATGATCCGGTCGTACACGCCCTCCGGGTACCGCCCGGCGCTCTCGCGCGTGGCGCTCGGCGCGGATGCCGACGCGGCGGTTTTCGAATCGAGCCCGCCGCCGGCGCATGCGCTCTGGGTGCCTTCTGGAAGTGTCCGGATGGGTACGCCCGGGTTTGGGAACCACTGCGCGTGATGGTTCGTCACCATGAGCGACCCGGTGGCGGCGCCGAGGGCGGCGCATCGCCTCACGAGGAAGTACGCCCTGCGCGGGTTGATGTCGTTCGCGACGACGCACCCGGTGGGAATCGAACCCGCGCCCGTGTTGTTCGCGTTTAGCTGCTCTATGCACTGCGTCGTCTTACTCCCGGGCGACGCGCACATGTCGAGGACGGCGTGGTGCGGCTCCACTCCGAGGATCGCGGCGGGGACCATCGAGTCCACGGCCTGCCTCGTCAGCACGCCGGTGCTGTTGTACTTCACCAGCCACCGTTGAAACTCGCGAAGCTCGTGCGTGCGGGAGTACTTGAGCGCCATCTTGTCGCAGCCGAGTTGCCAGCCGTTGCACCATCTGAGTTCCTTCGGCGGGGGTATCGGCCTGCGGGTGACCTCGTTGTACAGCTGTTGCTTCGGACGCAGCAGGTGCTTACCCTCGGCGAGTGCCTCCGCGACGCCGTTCGCGTGGCTGGCCATGTTGCTCATGCGAAACGTCACCGGCAAGGGCTTGCGGAGGTGCGACAGGAACGAGCCCCACTCGTCGTCCGGAAGGATGGCCTGTCGGCGGTAGTAATCCTCGAAGTGGGTCGGCTTGTCGCGGTCGAGCGTGCGGGAGAACCACGGCGCGGTGGTGCTCGGAAGTACGATCTTCTCCGTGGTGCGCTGCGGCGTGGGCACCGACGGTGGCGGGGCGGGTACGTCGACCATCTCGCCCGCGTCGCCCGCGTCGCCGTCGTCGTCTCCGAAAACCTTCTTGTTCGGATTAGCGACGCTCGGCGGGGCACCGGCGCCGTCGTCGGCTGTGGTCGATTTGCCGGCGACGTGCCCGCGGCGCTTAGCCGCGCGGAGCATAGCCTTGCTCCGGTTCTTGCGCTTCCCCATCCTTCGCTCGATGTCACACAACACGGAGCGCCGAGCGGAGGAGGAGTGAGTGGCCGCCGACAACTTCCGAGGTTTTGGCTCGGCAGCGCTGGAAATGCCGGACCGACGAGATTTGGGCGGGAAGTGGCTCTGTCGCTCACCACAGCACGAGCGCGCGAGGCTGGGAAGAGGACACTTTCCCGCGACACGGCACCGTCTCCAGCGACATCCAGATCGTCCCCGACGAGCGCGTCGCCAGTCCCAACGCCGCCCCTCTACACGAACCGCACCACGAAGCTTCAAAGTCACTCGACCAAAGTCACGGCACCATGGCTTCGAACAGCATCATCGTGCAGTGCCTCAAGTGCAACAAGGTGCTCAGCGACAGCACCGCGCTGGTTCTCAGCGACAAGGAGCGCAAGATACTCGGCGTCAAGGGCGCATCGTCCATCCAGGTCCACGAGGTACGCCATCTCACCCACCTCCGCGACACGCGATCGGACCAAACAATCGAAAATCTCACCGCCCCCCAAAAGTGCCCAAATCTTTCGCGCCCAAACTCGACCTCCGCCCCAACCTGACCCATCCCCGGCCCACCTTCCGTTCATCGCAGGAGGCCGTGAGCGACCCGGCGGACGGCGGCGACAGCGAGTACAACATAATCACCTGTCTGCAGTGCTCCGCGGAGGTTGGCAAGGTGTACGTCCGAACCTCCCAAGAGAACGCCAAGCTCCAAGATCTCATCTCGCTCTCCACCGAAGCCGTGTGCTCATACCAGCTCGGGCGTCACGAGATGCGCGTGCAGGGCGCCGGGGACATGAACCCGCTATCCGAGGAGCGCGTCACGCGGCTCGAGGAGCAGATGGTCAAGGTGGAGAACGTGCTGGTCCTCTTCAACGAGCGGTGGCACGCCATGGAGTCGGCGCTGAGGCAGCTGCAGCAGCGGGTCGACGTGGTGAGCACGCCGTCGCAGCAGCACGGGATGGCGTGGGGGATGGGACCGGGCGCCAGTCCCAACGGCGGCGGTGGCGCGAGTGGCGGGCGCGGGGGCGGGGGGGCCGGGATGCCCCTGCTC
>Ga0115008_10005072_pt1 | contig 10919 bp, 8 predicted proteins | sample FraStrMetagenome_FD_87164 | JGI IMG/M metagenome (GOLD analysis project Ga0115008, IMG submission 87164) | Marine eukaryotic phytoplankton communities from Arctic Ocean - Fram Strait ARC3M Metagenome | ecosystem: Environmental > Aquatic > Marine > Oceanic | place: Fram Strait | collected 2012-06-18
GGCCGCAGCCAGAGTAGCGATTGGGCTTTACATAAAACTGCGCTCAAATGCCCACCACAGGCCCACGAAAGCAATGGCCACAGATCCAGGGATCACCACCACACGGCGATAGATAGCGCTGCGCCCCAAGGGCAGAGCAAAGAGAACAAAGGCTGCTGCAATCACCGCCAATTGGCCAAGTTCGACACCGATGTTGAAGGCAATAAGAGAAAGAATGAATTGCCCCTGCGCCAGGCCAAGATCTCCCAATACGGAGGCAAACCCCAGCCCATGTAAAAGGCCAAACCCGAAGACCACAAGGATCCGCCACCACCCCAGTTTCGGGCGCAGAATATTCTCAATCGCCACATAGGCAATGGAGATGGCAATCAGAGCCTCTACCAGCCACATCTGCGCCGATGGAATGGTGATAATGCTCAAAGTTGCAAGCCCAAGCGTGACCGTATGGGCCAGTGTAAAGGCCGTGACCTGCGCCAAGAGGGGACGCCAAGCGAGAGAGAAAAGAAACAAACCTAAGACAAAGAGAATGTGATCCAGACCCTTTGGAATAATGTGCTCGAAGCCTTCGACAACAAACCGCAAGAACACAGCGCCCGTGCTTTCCTCAACAACACCAGACCGAGGCAGCGGTGCGCTTACCTCGCCGCCCTGTAAAAAGGCCGCATAGGCGTTTGGACCCTGCCCATGGCGCACCACCAGCCCGCCATTGCGCGCGGCCCATCCCAAAGAGACCGGAGCCGTCCCAGGCGGCAGCTCCGCAGACATTGCAACCACCGTATCGCGGGGCAGTTCGAGATCCGGCTCAGCGATCACATCCACCGATGTCAAGCTCAAGGGTCCAGCCCCCTCAAGCGAAATCCCTGCGGAAATATCCGCAAATCCCGTTTCAACCATTTGCGCCAATGCTCGATCCGGCAGGCCCCGCAACCGGTCATAGACCTCTGCTTCAGGCGCCTCATCGGTATCTGCGACTTGAGACTGATCTATGCCTGCCAAAAGAGTTTCTACGGCGAGGCGCAGGGAAATTTCAATTCTGTCCTCGTTAACAGAAACTTCCGCCACTGCCGGCCGTAATTCATGGGCGCGGGCTTGTCCTGGCAAACTGAGAAACCCCAGAAGTGCACTTGACATCAATAGGAAACACCACACCATCAAAAGCTGAATTTTCGGGAAAGGTCTCAACATGTTTCAGCGCTCCTTTAAATTACTTTTTGCTCTAGTTTTTGCTGGACCTATCTATGCACATGAATTTTGGATTTCGCCAGTGGAGTTTGAGGTTGACGTACAAAGCCCAATAGCCGCGCATTTCCGGGTTGGGCAGGATTTCAAAGGGGGCAGCCATTCCTATCTCAGCCGCTATACAGCCCGCCATGAGTTGCATCGCACCGGCGCAATCCTTGAGATGAGCGCACGGGAGGGTGACCGGCCCGCCATGCAGCATCCCGGGCTCGAAGACGGGTTGGCTGTTTTGGTGCATGAAACCACCGACAGCACCCTCACCTATCGGGAATTTGACAAGTTTGTGAATTTCATCAAACACAAAGATTTTGAGGGACTGCCCGAAGCGCATCTGGCCCGTGGCTTGCCAGACGTTGGTTTCGTTGAGAGTTATCGCCGCTTTGCAAAATCCCTCATTGCTGTAGGCAGCGGTGCGGGACAAGATCGGCAAGTCGGGCTGGAGATCGAGATCGTAGCGCTGTCCAACCCCTATACCGACGATCTCTCAGAGGGCATGGCGGTTCAAGTGTTGTTGAACGCCAGGCCCCGCGCTCATGTGCAGGTCGAAGTCTTCTCACGCCCTGCGGGCACGAAAGAGCCAGCCCTGATCCAACTTTATCGCACGGACGCCGATGGAATTGCGAGGTTCCCGGTCCTCACCGGTCACGACTATATGATCGACAATGTTGCGCTGCGCCCTGTGGAGCCTACCAGTACAGATGACCCAGTTTGGAACAGCATTTGGGCTAATCTCACCTTTGCCGTTCCAGCAAATTAGGGCGTAATGCGCGCCAAGGCCCAGCCAGCAGCCTCTGCCACCGCCGGATCTGCATCCGCAACCAAAGGGTGCACCAGCGGCGCATAGGACGGATTGCCCGAATTTCCGATGGCATAGAGCACGTTGCGGATAAAACGATCGCGGCCAATACGTTTGATGGGGGAGCCTGCGAATTTCGCGCGAAACCCGGCATCATCCAAGACCACGAGGTCACTCAGCGCCGGCGCCGCCAAATCCCCCTGGGCGGCGTAGCGCATATCAGAGGCCACAACGGCAAATTTGTTCCACGGGCAAACGGCCAAACAATCATCACAGCCATAGATATGATTACCGAGGCCCGGCCGCAGCGCCAGATCAATCGGGCCCTTGTGCTCAATGGTCAGATAGGAAATGCAGCGCCGCGCATCCATTTTGTAAGGCGCAACAAAAGCTTCGGTCGGGCAAATGTCCAAGCATTTCTGACATGACCCGCAGTGATCCACCTCCGGCGCATCCACTTCCAGCTCCAGCGTGGTAAATATTGCGCCCAAAAACATCCAATTGCCAGTTGTGCGGCTCACCAGATTGGTATGCTTGCCCTGCCAGCCCAAACCGGCTGCCTGCCCCAAGGGCTTTTCCGCAACCGGTGCCGTATCGACAAAGACTTTCACCTCACCGCCCCCTTCGGCAATCAACCAGCGGGCCAATCGTTTCAATCGCTTTTTGACAATATCGTGATAGTCTTTGCCCTGGGCATAGACGCTTATATTGCCAATATCAGGCCTATCGAGATTGGCCAAAGGATTGCTTTGTGGGCTATAGCTTTCCGCCAGCATCACCACAGATCGGGCCTCAGGCCACAAAACCTGCGGCGCGGCGCGCCATTCTTTGCGTGCCTCCATCCATGTCATTTGCCCATGATAGCCCGCCTGCAAAAACGCCTCCAACTGCGCCGGCACCTGCGGCACGGCATCAGGAGCGGTGATCTTGGCATTGCTAAAGCCCTCGGCCAAAGTCTGCGCCAGAAGCCTGGGTTTCAGATCAGAAGTCAAGATTGGCATAATGGTGAGGAGGCGGGAACCCCGGCACATTATCGGCGAGTATCGACCGGAACGCCGGGCGCGACTTCATCGTGGCATACCAATCTTTCACCGCCGCTGATCGATTCCAATCCACATCACAAATGTAATCCAGCGCCGACAGCTGTGCGGCGGCGGCGAAATCGGCAAGGCTCATCTCATCACCCGCAAGCCAGCGGCGATTGTCCAAGAGCCAATTCATATAATCAAGATGAAATTTAATGGCCTTTGCTCCGGCCTTCACGTTGGCAGAGACCGGATATCCTGATCCATGGATTTTCCGATTAACCCGCTCATACAGAAGATTTGCCGTCACCTCATGGTGGAACTTATCGTCAAACCAAGAGACCAAACGGCGCACCTCATAGCGGGTCTGTGCATCTTGGGGCAATAACCGTGGCTCGGGCAAGCGCTCTTCGAGATATTCGCAGATCGCGGACGATTCCGTATAGATCTCCCCACCCATCTTGAGCACCGGGACTTTTCCTGCGGGATTGCGGCGCAAAAAATCCGCATCCGCTTGCCAGTAGCGCTCTTCAACTAGTTGCACTTCGATTTTCTTTTCTGCCAGGCTCAGACGCACTTTGCGGCAGAAAGGAGACAGGGGGACGTGATACAGGATATTCATTGGTCTTCACTTTATTCGGTTCATCCTGTCATAACCGCCCTTTGTCGGTGCAATCAATCCTCAAAACACCCCGCACGACCATCCTTTCGGATCAAGTCGGCTCCAGCAATCACAGATGCCGCGCGTTTTTTTGTCTCTTTGCTAGGACGAATTGCGCTACGGCCTTTGGGATCGGGCAAGACAACCGCTAGGCGACCAGCCTGAACACGGCTCAAATCTTTGGCCGCAACCCCAAAGTGATGCCAGGCTGCTGCCTCAATACCAAACACCCCCGTGTCAAATTCGGCGATGTTAAGATAAATTTCCAACAGGCGCCGTTTGCTCCACACCATTTCGATAAAGGGGGTCAACAGTGCTTCCACCACTTTGCGCAGCCAATTGCGCCCAGGCCAGAGAAAGGCGTTCTTGACCGTTTGCTGGCTGATGGTTGAACCGCCACGCAATGCGCCCTCGCGCATGGCCTGACGCACCGCTGCGCTATCAATCCCCCAATGTGTGCAAAAATTGGCGTCTTCCGCCGCCACCACCGCACGGCGCACCATCGGGGCAACCTCTTCAATATCGACCCATTGATATTGAATTTCACCAAGCCGGGCGCGCTCTTGCATCATGTAAAACGTGATCGGCGGGTTGACCCATCGGTAGATCAACCCCCAAGCCAGAAATACCAGCGCCACCGCGAGCAGGCTCCAAAGCAGAACCCGTCGCACGCCGCGCAGCATGGGCCCCCATCGCCCAGGCCGCCGCCGGGGGGTGTCATCGGGGCTATCAAGATGATCCTCAGTTGGCTCAGTCATAGATATGCCACACCATATCAGAGGCACTTCGTCAACTTATCAGAGGCCAGAACTGTAACCACCTCTGCAACTGGCCCTGCGAAAGTCAAAGAAGACTGGACCCTGTGCGAGACCAGTCCAGCATTGTCATTTGTTATTAAATCACCAATCCGCTGCCACGCTTCGCTCTTGGGGAATTGTCGATACATAATGGCTCAACTAAAATTGTAAAATCATAAGTATCAACTATCTGACGCTTTCTACGCACCCACCGAAGGGAAAAGTAGGCGCAGCCCGGCGTTGCCGCCGGGCGAGATGTTTAAACACCAATTATTTTGGCACAATCGCGAGCGACGTTATTCTGCCGGCACCGATAGGGATTGACCATCTTCCAAAGGCGCTGGCAAATGCACCAGCATTTCCTTGGGGCAGACTTGCACAAAGTTGCGCTTTTCTTCTTCCCAACGCTGCAAAATATCCGCACCTTTGACTGAATTGGTCTCCGAGACATGGCGGGTGATGAGAGCCTTCAGCACCTCCTGCCAATGGGCGACCGAAACCGGGCAGGTCACCAGAGTCTCCATATTCATCATTGGAGCCGTTTTTCCAGCCGGATCATAGAGGTAGGCCATGCCACCTGTCATCCCCGCGCCGAAGTTGGCCCCAATGGAACCCAGAACCACGGCGACACCGCCAGTCATATATTCACAGCCATTCGAGCCACAGCCTTCGATCACAGTTTTTGCGCCTGAGTTACGCACCGCAAAGCGCTCACCAGCGCGGCCAGAAGCGAAGAGGAAACCATCGGTCGCGCCATACAGCACAGTATTGCCGATAATTGTATTTTCCGAGGCCACCAAAGGGCTGATCTGGGGCGGGCGCACAACGATCACGCCACCCGAAAGACCTTTACCCACATAGTCATTGGCCTCACCCGCCACTTCCAGCTTCAACCCCGGTGCCGCAAAAGCGCCAAGCGCCTGACCGGCCGAGCCTTGCAACTTAATGGTCAAGTGATCAGATTGCAGGCTATTGCGCATGCAGAATTTGGTGACGATGTGGCTCGACACCCTTGTACCAATGGAGCGCGAGGTGTTTTGCACCGCATATTGCAGTTGCATCTTCTCACCATCTTGCAAGAAGCGCGCGGCGTCCCTGACGATCTGCGCATCCAATGTATCTGGTACCGCGTTGCGTGGCTTATTGCGATCGTAGGTTATCTCATCGGCTCCATCGACCGTAATCAAAAGCGGGTTGAGATCCAAATCGTCCAGATGCGCAGAACCGCGCGACACCTGGCTGAGCAAATCAGCACGGCCAATCACCTCGTCCATGGAACGCGCGCCAATACCGGCCAAAATCTCACGCACTTCTTGAGCGTAGAAAGTGATCAAATTGACGACCTTATCGGCCGACCCGGTGAACTTGTCTCGCAGCGCTTCATCTTGCGTGCAAACACCCACAGGGCAGGTGTTAGATTGGCACTGCCGCACCATGATGCAGCCCATCGCGATCAGAGCAGCGGTACCGATGCCATATTCTTCCGCACCCATCATAGCCGCCATCACGATATCGCGGCCCGTGCGCAGACCACCATCGGTACGCAATGTCACCCGCTCGCGCAGATTGTTCATCGCCAGAACCTGATGCGCCTCGGTCAGACCCATTTCCCAAGGCAGGCCAGCAAATTTGATCGATGTCGCCGGCGAAGCGCCTGTGCCGCCATTATGGCCAGAGATCAAAATCACATCGGCATCAGCCTTCGCCACACCGGCGGCGATGGTGCCCACCCCAGAGGCAGCCACCAATTTCACCGTCACCTTACAGCGCGGGTTAATCTGCTTGAGATCATAAATCAACTGCGCCAAATCTTCGATGGAATAGATATCATGATGTGGCGGCGGGCTAATCAAGGTCACACCTTTGGTCGAATGCCGCAGGCGGGCAATGAGATCCGTGACCTTCATACCGGGCAGTTGTCCGCCCTCGCCGGGCTTGGCACCCTGCGCCACTTTGATTTCCAGTTCCTCACAGTGATTGAGATATTCCGCCGTGACCCCAAAGCGGCCGGAGGCTACCTGTTTAATCTTGGCAGAAGGATTATCCCCATTGGGTTCAGGCACGAAATGCGCCGGATCTTCTCCGCCCTCACCGCTGTCAGACTTGGCTCCAATCCGGTTCATCGCCACGTTGAGCGTCTTATGCGCCTCTGGGCTCAGAGCACCAAGGGACATGCCAGGGGTGACAAACCGCTTACGGATTGAGGTGATGCTTTCCACCTCATCCACAGAAATAGCCGCACCCAAAGGTTTAATCGCCAGTAGATCCCGCAGGTGGATCGGCGGGTTGGCTTGCAATTTCGCCGAATAGTTTTTCCACATCTCAAAACTGCCACGGTCACAGGCCGATTGCAGCAAATGCATGGTTTGCGCTTCCCAAGCGTGTTTTTCACCAGAGCGGCGCGCTTTATAAAAACCGCCAATTGGCAAAACATCCGAAGCCGCAGTATAAGCTGAGGCGTGAATGGATTCAGCCTTGCGCTGAATGCCCACCACACCAATACCAGAAATCCTCGATGTCATGCCGGGAAAATACTCGGCGCACATGGCACGCGACAGGCCAACAGCCTCAAAGTTCAAACCACCGCGGTAAGACGAGATGACCGAGATCCCCATCTTCGCCATGATTTTCAACAGGCCCTGATCAATCGCAGAGCGATATCGCGCCACAGCCTCAGTCAATGAGCAATCGAGCAAGCCGCGATCAATGCGATCGGCCAGACTGTCTTCGGCCAAATATGCATTTACCATCGTCGCGCCACAGCCAATCAACACGGCAAAATAATGCGGATCAATACACTCCGCAGAACGTATGTTGAGCGAGGTGAATGTGCGTAATCCCTTGCGGGTCAGCCAAGAATGCACCGCGCTGGTGGCCAAGATCATCGGCATGGCCACCGAGGTCTCTGAGGCATGCTGATCGGTCAAAACCAAATGCCCTGCGCCCGAGCGCACAGCATCTTCGGCTTCTGAGCGAATGCGATTGAGCGCCTTTTGCAATTCCCCCGGGGCACCACCAGTCGGGAAGGTACAATCGATCTCTACCATCGGTGCGTTGAAATTCTCCAACAAGCGCTCAAATTGCACATTGCCGACAAAGGGCGAATCCAGAACCAAAATTTCGGTCTGCGCACTGCTCTCATCCAGCACATTTTTCAGATTGCCAAAGCGGGTCTTCAAACTCATGACCCGAAATTCGCGCAGGCTGTCAATCGGGGGATTGGTCACCTGGCTAAAGTTCTGCCGAAAGAAATGTGATAGAGGACGATATTTTTCGCTCAGCACCGCGGAAGGCGTGTCATCGCCCATAGAGGCCAAGGTCTCTTTGCCATCCTCAGCCATAGGCGCTAAAATTTGCTCGAGCTCCTCAATAGTGTAGCCTGCCGCAATCTGACGCTGGCGCAATTTTGCACCCTTAAACATCGGTTTTTCAACAGCTTTGGCCAGGTCGTCATCAAGCTCATTGATCTTGCCAACCCATGCACTGAAGTCTTGACTTGCAGCCAGCATGTCTTTCATTTCGGTGTCGTGATACAAGCGACCCTCGGCGATATCGACCGCCAAGAGTTGCCCGGGGCCCAGCGCGCCTTTTTCTTTCACATTGGCCTCATCAACGGTAACCATGCCCGCTTCTGACCCCGCGATCAGCAAGCCGTCACCAGTCACCACGTAGCGCATAGGCCTTAGACCATTGCGGTCCAAGCCCGCACAGACCCAGCGCCCATCGGTCATGGCCAAGGCTGCCGGTCCATCCCATGGCTCCATCACGGAGTTACAGTAAGAATACATATCCCGCCAAGATTTCGGCAGATCCACTGCTTGCTTTGACCAGCTTTCCGGAACCAGCATTGTCTTGGCCATCGGCGCATTGCGCCCGGCACGCACCAACATTTCAAACACCGCATCCAGCGCCGCCGAATCCGAAGACCCGCTTGGGATCACTGGCTTGATGTCTTCGGCCATATCTCCAAAAGCATCTGATGACATGCGAATTTCATGGCTCTTCATCCAATTGGTGTTGCCTTTCAGCGTATTTATTTCGCCATTGTGAGCCAACATGCGGAAGGGCTGCGCCAGCCACCACTGTGGGAAGGTATTGGTCGAATAGCGTTGGTGATACAAAGCAAAGGCGGACTCGAAGCGTTCATCTTTCAAATCTGGATAGAATTCCGACATATCCTCTGCCAAAAACATACCTTTATAGATAATGGACCGACATGACAGGCTGGCCAAATAAAGGCCATGAATTCCGGCGGCTTGCGCGGCTTTTTCAATCCGGCGACGAATGACGTAAAGCTCGCGCTCAAACGTCTCTTCGTCTACGCCTTTGGAATTGGACACCAACAGCTGCTCAATTTCAGGCCGTGTGGTATTGGCCTTTTCGCCCAAACAGGAGACATTCACTGGCACATGGCGCCAGCCATAAATATAGTAGCCCATACGCAGAACTTCCGTTTCCACAATCGTCCGGCAGGTTTCTTGGGCGCCGAAATCCGTGCGCGGTAGGAACACCTGCCCCACAGCCATCAGCTCGTCCATACGCGGCGTATGACCGGTGCGTTCAATTTGATTATAGAAGAATGGCACAGGAATTTGCACGTGGATACCAGCCCCGTCACCGGTTTTGCCATCCGCATCGACCGCGCCGCGGTGCCAAACCGCTTTCAGCGCATCAATGCCGGCCTGCACCACTTTGCGGCTTGGCGCTCCATTAATGGACACCACAAGTCCCACACCGCAGCTGGCGTGCTCTTCCGCCTCCGAGTAGAGGCCGTTTTCAGCCATATACTTGCGCTTGGCTTCTTCCGCTTTCAACCAGTTCGAATCAAATTTTGTCATGCTCATCTCCTAAAATGCCCACGCGGGACATTGTTATGTCGCAAAGGTCCAGATCCACGCAGGCGCTTACTCAGCGGCGATGGATCGGACGTCGTCAAACTGTGCTAAAATCGTGGCTGCGCAGTCGCGCCCGTCGCGGATGGCCCAAACCACGAGCGAGGCACCGCGTACAATATCACCCACGGCATAAACGCCCGGCAATTGAGTTTGGCCGGTTTCAAAGTCCGCGCGGATCGTTCCCCAGCGCGTCACTTCGAGACCCTCTGCGCCCCAAAGCTGTGGCAAATCTTCTGGTTCAAAACCCAAAGCCTTGATCACCAAATCCGCAGGTTCCACATAATCTGCCCCGTCAATCAACTCTGGGCTTTGACGGCCTGTCACATCCGGCAGACCCAAACGCATTTTCTGGACATTAACCCCGGTTACAGGATTACCAACAAACCCATTGGGCGCGGTCAGCCAGACGAATTCAACACCCTCTTCCTCAGCGTTTTGGGTCTCACGGAGAGATCCAGGCATATTCGCTTTGTCGCGGCGGTAAAGGCATTTGACGGAGGTAGCGCCTTGCCGGATCGCTGTGCGCACGCAGTCCATTGCCGTGTCGCCGCCGCCAATGACCACAACCCGCTTGCCGGCAGCATTCAAGCTGCCATCTTCGAATTCAGGCACATTGTCGCCAAAACCATGGCGGTTACTGGCAGTTAAGTAGTCAATGGCTTTTACAATGCCAACTGCTCCTGAGCCCGGCCCCGCCAGATCGCGGGATTTATAAACACCTGTGGCGATAATCACCGCATCATGTTTGCTGCGGATCTCATCAAAGCTGATGTCAACGCCCACATTGCAGTTGGTGACGATCTCTATGCCGCCCTCCTCAAGCTGGGTCACACGCTGCATCACCACATCTTTTTCGAGCTTAAACCCAGGGATTCCATAGGTCAAAAGCCCTCCCGCACGATCATAACGATCATAGACCGTGACCTTCACACCGGCCCGGCGCAGCACATCAGCCGCAGCCAATCCCCCTGGGCCCGCGCCGATGATGCCGACAGACTCCCCGCGGATCGAGGCGGGCTTGATGGGTTGCACCCATCCCTCAGCCCATGCCGTATCTGTGATATATTTCTCAACTGACCCAATGGTCACCGTTTCATGGCCTGAATGCTCAATCACGCAATTGCCTTCACACAAGCGATCCTGCGGACAAATACGACCGCAAATCTCAGGGAACGTATTGGTGGCCTGGCTGATTTCATAGGCCTCTCGCAGCCGCCCCTCAGCCGTGAGGCGCAGCCAATCAGGAATATTATTGTGCAGTGGGCAGTGTGTTTGGCAATAAGGCACACCGCATTGACTACACCGACTGGCTTGCTCTGCGGCCTTGGCCTCCGAAAATTCTGCATAGATCTCGCCAAAATCATGCGCGCGATCTGACGCGGAACGCTTTTGAGGCATGAGCCGTGGAATTTTTACAAACTTCAGCATCGGATTTTCAGCCATAACATCCTCGATTCGCAACATCACTATATTTTAAAACACTTCAGACGAATTAACGTCAGCACA
>Ga0115008_10005073_pt1 | contig 10917 bp, 13 predicted proteins | sample FraStrMetagenome_FD_87164 | JGI IMG/M metagenome (GOLD analysis project Ga0115008, IMG submission 87164) | Marine eukaryotic phytoplankton communities from Arctic Ocean - Fram Strait ARC3M Metagenome | ecosystem: Environmental > Aquatic > Marine > Oceanic | place: Fram Strait | collected...
TGCACCGCAACCCCAGCACCAAGAAAAACTTTTTCATGTAAACGAACATGGCTAGCAATCATTACATTGTTACAAATCACAACCTCGGCATCAATCTGACAATCATGCGCCACGTGTGCTTTGGCCATGATGTGGCATCCATCGCCGATAGTCGTTGCTGCTCCTGCAGTGGTGGAACGACTAATGGTGCAGCCTTCGCGAATCGTCACACGCTTGCCAATAATTACACCACTTTGAACTGATGCATCAAAATTTAAGCTCTGAGGGTCGCCTCCTATAACTGCAAATGAATCGATTGAAACCTCATCGCCTAAAACCGTCCCCTGTCGCAGAACCGCATATGCCGCTAAATTACATTTTTTGCCTAGTACTACACCGTCCTCAATTAAGACGCCCGCGCCGATTACAGTACCTTCACCGATTATAGCTGATTCCGAAACAATAGCAGATGGATGTATAGTCATATGTTCTTATAATGATTTTTTTTTTACATTGATCAACTGCAATCCCGATCAAGCAATGCCCATAACGACGAAGATTAGAACAACTAATGCCATGCTTAAGCGCGTCCACCATTGGCGTTGTAACGCGCAATCCAAGCCATGCTCCAACTATCAAAATCACCGTATTCAATGTGCGCACGTGCTTGCTGCATCAAATCGAGGAAAAAATGTACATTATGTAAGGACAACAAAGTGGATGCCAATAACTCCTTAGCCATGATCAAATGCCGCAGATAAGCGCGGCTAAAATTGCGGCAGGTATAATTTTCAGCGTCCATAATTGGCTTTGAATCTAATTTGAAGCGCTCATTTTTTAAATTTAGTGTACCATCGGGTGTAAATACCGTGGCGTGACGCGCCAACCGGGTCGGCATCACACAGTCAAACATATCCATGCCCAAACCAATCATTTTGAGCAACTGTGGCGGCGTGCCTACTCCCATAACATAACGTGGTTTATTTTTAGGCATTACGGGTGCACAAGCTGCCACTTGACGAATCATTTCCTCCTCGGGCTCTCCCACACTCACTCCACCGATGGCGTAGCCTGGAAAGTCTAATTTGGCCAACTCACGACCACAATGCTGGCGCAAATCGTCGTAGACAGATCCTTGAATAATCCCAAAAACATGGTGACCTGAATCTAAAAATCCATCCGCCTTAGCGTGCTCTAAAAACTCTCCAGCCCAACGAATACTGCGCGTAACGGCATTTTCGCAGGCCTCACGTTCGCAGGGAAATGGCGGACATTCGTCCAACACCATCGCAATATCGGTATCTAACGCGGCTTGTATGTCATAGCACTCTTTAGGGCCCAAAAACAGCTTACGGCCATCTAAGTGAGAGCGAAACTCGATACCAGCTTCAGTCACTTTGCGTAGTTTTGACAAGCTAAACACTTGAAAACCGCCGCTGTCAGTTAAGATCGGGCCCGGCCAATTCATGAACTTATGCAGCCCTCCCATCTCGCGCACTAAGTCGGCGCCTGGTCGCAAGTTCAGGTGGTAGGTGTTACCCAAAATAACCTGCGCACCGACTTCTTCAACCTGAGCCGGCGTCAAGCCTTTGACCGTGGCTTGGGTACCAACTGGCATGAAAATCGGGGTCTGTATATCTCCGTGCCGTGTTTTTAAAACACCACGACGCGCACGACCAGATTCTTTAAGCAATGTGAACATATATGAGAATGTGAACTGCCCAGCGGAAACTTCCAATCTCGAATATTAGCTTTTCCTGCTGAGATGCTAATTATTATTGTTATGGCGGCGGCAGCAGAAACAGTCCAACTTGGCAATAGTAGCGCCAAGCACAGCGGCCCGATTCATTTTGCGTGGCACTCCAGTCACTGGGTATTTATGCAGCTCTTTGCAGCAATTGAAAGTTCGACGTTGAATGTTCGACGTTCAACGTTCTTATTACTGACTCTTATGAGTCTTGATACTCCCAGCACCCTCAAAATTAACGCCGAAGGCTATCGCGTCGGCATAGTTGCCGCACGCTACAACTCTGTTTTAGTCGACTCTCTGATTCTACACGCCGATGCAGAAATCTTAAAAGCTGGGGGCCTAGCGCCGGTGATCGAACATGTGCCCGGCTCAGCCGAACTACCGCTGGCAGCAGCGATGATGGCGAAACATTCGGTTTTCGACGCGATTATTGTGATTGGCGTAGTCATTGCAGGCGATACCAACCATCATAACATTATTGGAGAAAGCACCGCGATCGCACTGCAAAATTTAAATATCGAGCTGCAAACCCCTATTATTAACGGCATACTAGTTGTCGAAAACCTGTCACAAGCCGAAGCCCGCGCCGGCGATACTATTAATCGAGGCAAAGAATTTGCTCACGCCGCACTGGAAATGGCACAATTTATTACAAAATGGAAGATCAAGAAAAACCCGTAAGACGTAGCTCGCAGCGCCGTGATAACCGCATGGCCGCAGTTCAATACTTATATCAATGGGAAGCCAACAAGCCGGAACAACTCAATGACGGCATTTGCCAGTTTTTTGAGCACCAAGAAGATCATCCGCGTGAATACTACGCATTCGCGGAAGAACTTGTGCATGGTGCAATTGAGAACTTGGCAGAATTGGACGCTGAAATTGATGCTCATACTGAAAATTGGTCATTTGATCGCATTGCGAAAGTCGACCTTTCCGTGCTGCGCCTCGCCATTTACGAATTACTTCATCGCACTGACATTCCGCCCATTGTCAGTATTAATGAAGCCATCGAATTGGGTAAGATTTATTCCACTCCCGACTCCAAGCGTTTCATTAATGGCATTCTGGACAAAATGAAGAGCCGCATCAATCGCCCGCTGCGTCAAGCAGCGGAATAATCAGCTATTTCCCTTCACTATGCGCGGACTCTTTAATAAATTTAAGGAAGGGCTCAAACGCCAAGCACCGAATTTCACTCGAGCATTCAGTGGCCTGTTTTCGGGGGCCAAGATGGATCAAACTTCGATCGATCAACTGGAAGAGATTTTATATACTGCTGACTTTGGACATGAAACCGTTGAGGAAATTATTGACGAAATAAAAGCTGCTTACAAAGCAGATAAAGCCATGCGTGGCGAGGATGCGGCACGCATCGGTGCCACAGTGTTAGCCCGAGTACTGGAGGGCTCAGAAGGCCGTGTCGAATTCGGTACACATAAGCCCGAAGTCGTCTGTCTAGTCGGAGTCAATGGCTCGGGAAAAACCACCACGGCGGCCAAGTTGGGCTATCTTTACCAAAGCGAGGGACTGGCACTCTTACTCGGTGCCTGCGACACCTTTCGGGCTGCTGCAAATGAACAGATCAGAGCATGGTCGGAGCGTTTGAAAATTGATTTAGTTGCAAGTCATCACGGTGCAGATTCGGCCGCAGTGGCTTTTGACAGTTATGAAGCGGCTAAGAAACGTGGCCACGATCTGTGCATTTTAGATACTGCTGGGCGCTTGCATACGAAAAGTAACCTAATGAAGGAGCTGGAAAAACTGCGCCGCGTGATTCAAAAACAAGATCCCAGCGCGCCGCATCATAGCTGGTTAGTGGTGGACGGCAGCCTAGGATCAAACTCGATCGAGCAAGCGCGTGTCTTCCATCAGAGTTTCCCACTGACAGGCTTAATTATCACCAAACTCGATGGCAGTAGCCGTGGCGGTGCATTAGTCGGAATTTATCGTGAACTTAAATTGCCGATTTACTTTGTCGGATTAGGCGAACAAGCGGATGACTTGCAGCCCTTTTCAGCTGAAAACTATGCCAATGCCATTTTTGGGCTCAACAACTAGCTTGGCTGCGAACTGCAGAACTATCGCTGTTCAGCCTGCGTACAGCCGTCAATATTAGCGTTTCACTTATAAATATGTCGCATTCCCCAGCTCCACTCACTGTTCAACTGGCAGATCGCTCTTACCCGATTTACTTTAAATCTAGCGCCACCGCCCTGCAGGCTGAAGTCAGCCAACTTCGCCGTTCCGGCCGCAAGATCATTGTCATCAGTGATGCACATGTCCTCGAGGCACAGCCCAATTATTTAAAAAACAGCGGCTTCCACAGCACTGAAATTTTGTCGCTGCCTGCAGGCGAAAGCACGAAATCTATATCACACTTCCAAACTGCATTAAGTTTTTTAGCGCAGCAAGCCGCGAACCGCGATTGTGCGTTATTCGCTTTTGGCGGTGGAGTCATCGGTGACTTAGCAGGCTTCGTGGCCGCCAGTTATTTGCGTGGCATCGATTTTTACCAAATCCCCACCACACTACTTTCGATGGTGGATAGCTCAGTCGGTGGCAAGACAGGTATTAATTTACCTCAGGGTAAAAACCTAGTCGGTGCATTTTGGCAACCCAAGGCTGTCTTCATCGACACCGCTTTACTTCAAACCCTCCCTGCCCGTGAATTTGCTGCAGGCATGGCCGAAGTCATCAAATACGGCATGCTGGCTGATTCGTTACTCTTTCAAGAATTGGAAATAATTGGCCTGCTGCATGCGGAATCGGACGAACTACCTGACCTGATCCGTCGCTGCTGCAGTATTAAAGCACAAGTTGTAGCCGACGACGAAAAAGAAACTGCTCAGTCTGGCGGCCGTGCTCTGCTCAACCTCGGACACACATTCGCACACGCAATTGAAAATGTCGCTGGTTATGGCAAATATTTGCACGGCGAGGCAGTTGCCATTGGCCTAATATTAGCAACTCAGCTTTCCGCACAACTCGCAGACTGCAGCAGCCTAAAAGTGCCTCGGGTGAAAAAAGTACTGCAGCATCTTAATTTACCAACAGAGCTGAAAGAACCTTTACCGCTATTTCAGCTGATGGCTGCAATGCAACGCGACAAAAAGAATCGTAGTGGTCGCATCCGCTTAATAACAATGAAACAGCTGGGCCACGCCATCACCTGCGAGGGAGTCGAGAATGAAATCATTGAACAGCTCTGGCGCGAAATTGGGGCGTATTAGCCCCTCAAGTCTGCCTGTGCAGCTCTGTCAGATCTAAAAAAACGGGTTGTGTAACAACTCCTCTGCAACTGTCGTCAACGGACCATGTCCGGGGCATAGAACCGTTGAAGCAGGTAAGCTCAAAATCTGCTCTCTGTTATTACAAAGCGCTTGCGCGTAGGCGGCATGCGCTTTTCCGATCGACTGGCAAAAAATCGAATCCCCGACAAATGCGATTTTTTTAGCCAGTCCATCCACCACATAAGTCGTGCCTCCCTTCGAGTGACCAGCGGTCTCGCGGGCTTGCATTGAGAGCATGCCAAGCTCGACGCGATCACCCGCGCAAATTGGCCGAGCATTCTCAAATGGCTCTAATGCGGGCGCATAACAAAGAGTGCAGCCAGTTTGCTGTATAATTTCTTGATAGGCGGCAACATGATCAAAGTGGGTATGCGTTAAAAAAAGCGCCCTAAGCTGCAAGCCTTCACGCTTCAGATCGGCTAATAATGCCTGCGGTGCGACTCCGGTGTCAAATACTGCGGCCTGACGACTCGAAGGATCATAAACCAAGTAGTTATTAACCGTCATCGCTTGGTAGCCCGGCACAGGACAAGCAGTATTATAAAGCCGCAGGCCCTCGATTGTGCCAACGATGGACGGCTGCCAGCCATGCTCGGCCAGAACTCCCAACTTATCCGAATTTAATCCGAGCAGGGGTGCCAGCGCACGCAGCAGTGGTAAGTCTAAATTGCCCTCAAATAAAAGCGCTAGACTAGATTCAGGACTAGCGACTAAAGCTGACAGCTCAGGCAAAGAGAGACCTAAGCCCCGGGCCGCCTTAGCTATAACATCTTCATATTCGTCCTCAATTCGTATCTTCATAATGATAAGGAACAATACAGCCGAACAGGATAACAATGCGCAGAATCCAGCTGTGCACTGCTGAGAATGCAGCTCACGCATCTTTGAAAATTAATACAACACCGGTCCAGCGACATCAAAATCTGAAGCATTCTCATACCGGCCGACTTCACTGCGCTTGATACCAATCTTTAACTAATTGTACAATGAGCTCAACTGACTCCACTGACTCAAAGCGCAGCGCAGCTGAGTTGATACAATAACGTGTGCCAGTAGGGGCCGGTCCATCTGGAAACACATGGCCCTGATGAGAGCCACACACATTGCAGTGAACTTCAACTCGCACCATTCCATAACTGACATCGCGAGTCTCACCCAATGTGCGGCTATCAATCGGACTATCAAAACTGGGCCAACCGCTGCCCGAATCAAATTTATCAGTGCTACTGAACAGTGGTGTTTCACAAGCTACACAGCGATAAAGCCCGATCGCTTTATTGTCATGGAATGGATTCGCGAAAGGACGTTCGGTCCCCTGCTCACGGGTGACTAAATATTGTTCTTCAGTCAATCGCTTGCGCCATTCGGCTTCAGAATAGCTGACCGAAGACTGATCACCGCTTAAATCAACATGCGAAGGTAAGCCGCAAGCGGATGCAGACTGACTCACCTGCTTGCGCTTGGAATTAAGCTGTGAAGTATTTTTGGACATTCTAAATAAAAAAGAAATCTAATGGTAGGCTAAAGCAAAATAGTGACCCGCTAACCTGCATAGTAAAAACCTAGTCACAAAACCAGAAACGACAAACGAAGCTAGTAATAACTAGCTGCCTAAATAAGAGTTACTGCCGAAAACACGTCTACACTTTGGCATTAAAAGCTTGAAACGCACTAAGTGATGAGACTCAGGATCAAATGTAAGCTTAAGCAGGCCGCAAGTCCGGCAGCTAAATCATCGGCTACGCAACCTAATCCACCGGGTAAATCTTGTAATTTAGAAATGCCAAGTGGCTTAAGAATATCAAAAAAGCGAAACAGGATGAATCCACCCAAGAGTACCGGCCAGCCACCATACTGCACAATTAATCCTTCATTCCCGCCCATACCCAAAAAGACCAAAGGTACAGCTACAAACTCATCTAAAACGATCATACCAGGATCACGCATCTGCAGCCGTTGCTCTGCCGTATCGCAAATTCCTACAGCTAGGTAGGACAATAGTAATGCCATTAATATAAAACCCAGCAAACTACTTTGATGAAAAAAAACTACATACAGAACCAATCCAGCGATGCTACCCACCGTACCTGGCCCCTGCTTGACTCGTCCCAGCGGGCCTAAAGTGGCAGCATTCACAGCAAACTGAGTCGACAGCAGCCGCGTCCACGGGTAATATTGACGAAAATTATTTATTTTTGGCATCATGTTCACCGGTGAAAACAGACCAATATTTGATCATGTATTTTGTACCTGACGATACGGTTAAAAAAGTGGCTAAAATAAAGAATAATAGCCCGCCCCATTGCAGTAATTCGCCCACAATCACAGGCAGCAGGTTAGGGAAATCTTTACGCACCGCAATTGCCAGTAGCAGCAAGATGGCAGCAATGATCTGAGAAACAGTCTTATGCTTACCTGATTTTTCAGCACCCAAGACGATGCCAGAGCTCGCAGCCACTAAGCGTAAGCCAGTGATCAAAAACTCGCGACTTAAAATCAGTAATAGCAGTGGTAAGGTCCAAGCAGGTAAGCTCCCCATTGCTAGTAAAGCAATGAATAGGCCAACGATAAAGACCTTATCAGTCAACGCATCCATCAATTTTCCAAAATTTGACACCAGCCCTTGTTTGCGCGCATAATAGCCATCCGCCCAATCAGTTAGCGCTCCAATAACAAATAAAAGAAACGCCACGCTGCTCGCACCGGCGATGGGCAAATAAAGAAACCCCACAATCCCAAAAAGTATAGGAATTCGCGATAATGTTAATAAATTCGGAAGATTCACCTCATCAAACTGTCGGCAATCTCGGGATGGGGCTAGCCCAAAATATAAGTTTCGTAGGACCTGAAATCAGCGCGCGACAACCTGGCTGCTGTTAATTTCAGCGACGCATCGCAGACGAGCTAGAGGCTGCACACAAATAGTAGAGCTGATAATGTACGCGTAATGCTAATTTAAGAGAGCATTAATGTTCAGAATCGATATGGTCGCTTAGGTTCAAATCGAGCGACCAGCACTGCAAATTGAGCGCAATAACGAGTGAATCAAGCGCAGCCGCTAAATGCTAAAGCTCTCACCACAGCTGCAGCTCGATTTGGCATTAGGGTTACTGAACTTAAAGCCGCCACCAACCATTTTATCTGAATAATCGAGATGCGTGCCCTTTAAGTAGAGCGCACTTTTGGTATCAACCAAAACGCGTGCATCAGAGCTCAGCACCATAATATCGCCACGTTTCGTAGCTGCTACGAATTTCATTTTGTAGCTAAGCCCATTACAACCTCCACCAGTGATTTTCACCCGCAGGTAATCGCCCTGTTGTTCACGCTCAATTAATGCCTGCAACTTATTCCCTGCCGCCTTAGTCACAAGAATCAGTTTTTCGTTGCCCATGCGGACTCCTTCGGGCGTGTCAAGATTACTCTCCATATGTGTCATTGATGAACCGCTTTACAAACACTCGCAACTCACAATGCGAAAAATTAGTAATCGCTGATTCGATAGGCTCCAGTAAGCTACAAGATTAAATGTCGAACTAACGCGCTGCTATTATTCAATCAAGTGATACCGCATGCCGATAGGCACAAAAAAGCCGAAGTACGGTACGCACTTCGGCTTTTGTAAAAATTGCCTCTAATTATTTGGAGAGCTTAACAGCACTTGCTACAATACCAGCAAAGGCATTTGCTTTGAGCGCTGCACCACCAATGAGTCCACCATCGATGTTGGGCTGAGCCAACAGCTCATCTGCATTCTCAGGCTTCATCGATCCGCCATAAAGGATGCGTACCTTGTCAGCTGCAACATCACCCAATGACGCAGTCAGTAAGCTACGAATTTCAGCATGCACTTCCTCAGCCATCGCAGGCGTAGCAGTCTTGCCAGTACCAATCGCCCAGACTGGCTCATATGCCACAACTAGGTGGTCTGCGCTAGACGCATCAACTCCCGCCAAAGCACCGACTAGCTGAGTCTTGATAACCGCGTTTACTTGTCCCGCTTCACGCTCTTCTAGCGTTTCACCAACACAGACGATTGGTTTTAGATTAGCAGCCAATGCAGCCAAGGTCTTTTTGTTAACAATTTCGTCGGTCTCACCAAAGTACTCACGACGCTCCGAGTGGCCCAAAATCACAAAATTGCAAAACAGGTGACGCAACATTTCTGCTGAAACTTCACCCGTGTAAGCGCCCGAGCTCTCAAAGTGCATATTTTGCGCACCCAGCGAGACATTGGAATCACCGAGTACACTCGAAACTGCTTCCAGTGAGGTCATAGCGGGACAGACACAAACTGCAACTTCAGTCTGTGGACCAACCAAGTGGTGTACATCTTTAGCGAGTTCAGCACCTTCAGCTGAATTAAGGTTCATCTTCCAATTACCGGCGATGAGGTATTTACGTGGTTTGTTACTCATAATATATTTTTAATATATTTAATGTAAAATCCTGAAAGACAAGCTTAGTCGACAGTATCTAAAGCAGTCACACCCGGCAGTTCTTTGCCTTCGAGAAACTCTAAAGATGCCCCACCGCCGGTGCTCATGAATGTAACTTGATCGCCATAGCCTGCCATTTTGATCGCTTTAACTGAATCACCGCCGCCAATAATGGAGCAGGCCTCCGAATCTGCAATCGTCTTAGCAATTGCGAAAGTACCTTGGTTACAGCTATCGATCTCAAAAATACCCATCGGCCCATTCCACAGCACCGTCTTTGCGTTTTTAATTTCTTGGCTAAACAATGCGATACTCTTCGGACCGATGTCTACGCCCTCCCAGCCAGCTTCAATATTGCCTTCAAAGAACTGGCTGGCGCCAATAGTACCAGCACCGAAATCAAGATCTTTAACCGCTAAGTTATCCAGCGGTAGCAGAAATTTCACTCCCTTGGCTTTAGCCTTTTTTAGTGCCGCTTTCGCAGTTGAAATGTGATCGGGTTCACTGAGTGATTCCCCTACCGTACGGCCTTCCGCTAATGCAAAAGTATAAGCCATCGCACCACCAATAATGATTGTGTCGGCTTTTTCGAGCAGAGCATCAATCACTTTAATTTTATCTGAAACCTTTGCGCCCCCCAAGATGACCGTCAACGGACGCTCGGGTTGATTTGTTTTATCGCCCAAGTAAGCCAACTCTTTTTCAATTAACAAACCACACACATTGGTCGACAAGTATGAGGCGATACCAGCAGTCGAAGCGTGCGCGCGGTGGGCAGTGCCAAACGCATCATTAACAAATACATCTGCCAGATTAGCCAAAGATGCTGCGAACGCAGGATCATTGGCAGTTTCGCCGGAATAAAAGCGGACATTTTCCAATAACGCCACTTCTCCGTCACCCAGTTTGGCAACTTCCGCTTCCACTTCTTCACCGATGCAATCCTCGATAAATGTAACTGTGCAGCCCAGCTTTTCAGCCAGTACTTCAGCCACAGGTGACAGGGAGCACGCCGCATTGCGTTGGCCTTTTGGACGGCCTAAGTGACTGGCCAATATAACTTTGGCGCCTTGCTGAATCAACAATTGTATCGTAGGCAGGGCTGCCACGATGCGAGAATCATCGCTAATCTGACCGTCTTTAAGCGGTACATTAAAGTCACAACGAACGAATACACGCTTACCAGCGAGATTCACGTCTTTAATTGATTTGGTACGGGACATGGAAAATAAATAATAATTAAAACCTAAGATGCGCCGATTAGGCGAAGTCATGCTAAATGCAAAATGCTATGAAAATGAAAAAGCCGTCGCAGCAGAGTATCCAAAAGTGGGAAACTCGCCGCGACGGCTGAAAATCATTGCTCGATTAACAAATTCTTAGAGGAACTTGGAAACCTTTTGGACCAACTCAACAACACGGTTGGAGTAACCCCATTCGTTGTCGTACCAAGAAA
>Ga0115008_10005076_pt1 | contig 10915 bp, 8 predicted proteins | sample FraStrMetagenome_FD_87164 | JGI IMG/M metagenome (GOLD analysis project Ga0115008, IMG submission 87164) | Marine eukaryotic phytoplankton communities from Arctic Ocean - Fram Strait ARC3M Metagenome | ecosystem: Environmental > Aquatic > Marine > Oceanic | place: Fram Strait | collected 2012-06-18
ACGATGCACAAGATGGGGTGGACGGATCGCGCACCTTCGTTCGCGGCTCGATACCCCCGAAACGGACGTACTCGCCGTGGATGTTCGTTCGAGCTTCCCCTCGACCGATCGAATGTTACACGCGATCCGGGAGGGACCGCGCGCGCTGTTCACAATCGGCCAGGCACGACAACAAACTTTTTCCTTACGAGAAGATTCCGCTGAGTCAAGTCCACGTCATTTTCAATCGAAGCCAATTTCAGTCTTCGTCACTGAAGACCATAGGTATCCGGGCTATTTCTTTGAAATACGTAGATACTTTTTCATACCATGACGTAACCGCCCCTGTTTGTAGGCTCGTGTTTGTTTGCATGTTGGTCCTATTAGGCATTTACCTGTCGAGTTTCACGTCATTCTTTCCGCGCGGGCCAGTTGACGGACCATGGCGACGGGGTCCGCCAGTTGAGAGCCGTATCGTAGGCGAGCGATGGCGAGCCGCGCCCGTATCCTATCGCTGCGAGTGGCCAAGGATAAGTGGTGCGTCCCAACTCTTCCCGTGCCCTCTCACGCCGACTGACGTCGTCCCTCCTCGCTGTGTCCTCGCACAGGATGTTCATGTGTAAAGCGGTGCCGGAGACCTCGTACGAGCGCGCCTCCGAGGTTGCCGCCGCACTCGCGATCGCCAGCGCGGGTCCGGAGAAGATCTTCCCCCGGTTCGCGGCGCGATGGGTCACAAGAACCAACGCGTGGTGCGCCGAGACGTATCAAGAGTGGGGAGAGCATCCCATCGGTTCGTGGCGACGACGCCTGAGGGACCTCGGCGCGTGGGCGCTGGACAGGATACCGCCGGAGGAAACCACGCTCGGAGGGCTTCCTCCGGTGGTATCGAGCGTCGAGGTCGCCTACCCACAGTCCGCGGACGTTCGCGTCGTCGAGAGGCTGCTGCGCGACGAGCTTCTGGGCGCCAAGGCGGACCTCACGAGGCGACGAGCGTGGGTAAACGCCGGGGTGATGCCGCTGTTCCTGCCCTTGGCGGTGACCCCGCTTTCGAACGTGCCGATTTACTGGGTCGGGTGGAGGGCGTGGACGCAGTGGAGGGCGTCCACACACGGCGTCGCGGCGAGGGACTTTCTACAGAACGCCGCCGTCGACGGGAGATACGGGGTCACGGATCACGACGGGTACGACCCGGCGGCTCCGTGCACCAGGCTGGAGGACGACGTCCCGGCCGAGGACGGCGACACGGTGTGCTGCAGGGTGGAGAGCACCGGGGCGGGTCCGTGCGTGATGTTCGTCCCGTGCGCGCGGTTGGACTCGGCGGACGAACCACTCCGCGCGTGCAACCGGGCCGGCGGGGTGGCGAGTTCGTTCCAGAAGATCCACGAAGACACGGAGACGGCGCTCTCGAGGTTGGACAGGGTCGTCGCCTCGGGTGCTTCGGACCTGGCGAGACGGTACAGGAGAGCCAGGGCGCTGGGGGGTGGCAAGGAAACCTGAGTTTAGGATAGATTAGAACGAGGATGGTAGTAGTCGGGAGACTGAGTTGATGATTATTGACAAAGTCTGAGATCACGATCAAGAGATCCTTCGCCCTCGCCGACAGTCCCCCGCCCTGTGTTATCGACAGCGTCACCACCGTCGCCCACCGTCGGTAAGAGACTTACTTCTGGTAGACGTAGGTGAGGCCGCACTTGCCGCAGTAGTGGCGGTCGAAGTGGTTGGCCATGAAGACACCCGCGCCGCACTCGGGGGCGGGGCACTCCTTGCGCAGGCGGGTCACCTTGCCGGCGTCGTCAACCTTGTAGAGCTTGAGGAACGCGAGCTTGACCTTCTTGTTCTGGTGCTTGACCTTCTTGGGCTTGGTGTACACCTTCTTCTTGCGCTTCTTACCGCCACCGCGGAGACGGAGCACGAGGTGAAGGGTGGACTCCTTCTGGATGTTGTAATCCGCGAGGGTTCGGCCATCTTCGAGCTGCTTGCCCGCGAAGATCAGGCGCTGCTGGTCAGGGGGGATGCCCTCCTTGTCCTGGATCTTGGCCTTGACGTTGTCGATGGTGTCGGAAGACTCCACCTCGAGGGTGATGGTCTTACCGGTGACTGCAACAGAGGAAGGGCGCGGGGATATCTCGGGTCAGCGAGGCCGCGTCGTCGAGGTGGTCGAAATTGATGGTAGAAAAGCCCTAAGCGACCGGCGCCCGGAATACCGGCGGGAAGCGGTCGACGCGACTGTGGGGGGGCACTCACGGGTCTTTACGAAAATCTGCATGTTTGCTTGATACGTTGCTCGGCACTAGTGCGTCGTCGCGACGTTGGAAAAGGGCTAGCGGCGCTGCCGGCAGGCGCTTATACCGCTCTTTCCTGAAATCTGAAATCAGCCGCACCGCGTCTTTCGGGTTATTTTTAGCCCCTTTCGCTCTGTTTGCCCATACGAATTTGATTTTTTGGAGAAGAAAAGAGAAGAGGACAGGGAACAAATAGCGGAAACGCGCAGCCCCCAAGCCCTCTTATAACAAGCGCACGAACCGACCATCGGAAAGAATGGCGGTCGCTCCTGCTGAGATCAAGCTCTTCGGCAAGTGGTCCTACGAGGATGTCGAGGTACGTTGCGCGAACGCGTCCGCCGCGCGCATGAGCACGCTCACGCGCGGAAGATTTATCTAGGGTTTGGTTTTTTGCGGTGTGGGACCCGGGATCGACCGAACGCGCGGCCTTCCGGTCGCGAGGACGAACGTCCCGGGCCTCGAGGGGCGCGGACACCGAGTCGAAGGGTTTCGTGCCGATCTCTCTCTGCCGGATCCGGCGTCCGGTCCATCCAAATCGCGCCATCGCGGACGTCATTCCGGGCGCTCAGCCTCGGAAACCCGGGATGGTTTTTCCCGTGTTGGCCGCGGTGTGACGAAAAGGGCGGTCGCGAAGCGCCTCGAGTGGATGCGACCGTCCCTAGTCGCCGCGTCGCCTTCTTCGCGATGTTCGTCGAACATACCCGCGCGGTTCTCGTGAGTTTCATCACGCTGACGACTCCCTCCTTCTCCCTTTCTCCGCAGATCAACGACATCTCTCTTGAGGACTACATCGGCGTGAAGTCCAAGCACGCGGTGTACGTTCCCCACACCGCGGGCCGCTACGCGCAGAAGCGCTTCCGCAAGGCGCAGTGCCCCATCACCGAGCGCCTCGTGAACGCGCTCATGATGCACGGCCGCAACAACGGCAAGAAGCTCATGGCTGTGCGCATCGTCAAGCACGCCATGGACATCATCCACCTCCTCTCCGACCAGAACCCCATTCAGGTCATCGTCGACGCCATCATCAACGCGGGCCCCCGTGAGGACGCCACCCGTGTCGGTTCCGCGGGTGTGATTCGCCGCCAGGCTGTCGACATCTCCCCCCTCCGCCGCGTCAACCAGGCCATCTACCTCATCACCACCGGCGCGCGCGAGGCTGCTTTCCGCAACGTGAAGACCATCGCCGAGTGCCTGGCGGATGAGCTCATCAACGCGGCGAAGGGCTCCTCCAACTCCTACGCCATCAAGAAGAAGGATGAGCTCGAGCGTGTGGCCAAGGCTAACCGCTAATCGACGTGTTGGAGACGAGGCGGGGTGGTCGTCGGCTGACGTTAGGTCGGCTGACCTCCCTCTCACTGGGGGTGTTTAACGGGTTTGGTAGTGGCTCTTTGAGCGTCGCGAGCGAGCTTGGCGGTGCGCAGGAATGTTAGGACGTTCCCTTGTAATGAAGTAAGCTCTCGGACGGCGGGTCCACTTTTATGATCTCGTGTCGCGTCACTGCTCCAGCCTTCTTTGACACCAAGACCGCCAACCTTGAAACTTTCCTCCTTATGCCCAATTACTGATTTCCCCAAAACTGCGAATCCATAGTCGATCGGTGTCGCGAACAAATTCGTATTTCATTGTTTTCCCGAGACTAAATAATCGCTATAGTGCTAGCTCATCGTGCCGTCATTCGTCTTTACAGTGGAATTTTCACTCGAATCGCTCCAGAGCCACACACATGAGAACGTCCGAGAACTGGACGGAGATCCATGAAACGGGGTCCGAAAAAGGCCTCCGAACCAAATTAGTCTTGTACGCCACTGGGGGCGCCCGCTCGGCGGCGGTCAGGTTGAAGACCGTGCGCTAGGCGTCTTCTACATAGAGGCGTCGGTCGGGGCGGATTAGGCGCGCGGGGGGCGGGAAAGGAGTGAAGCGATTCCCCCTAAGAAGGGGGAGGGAAAGGTGCCCTCTTGTCGGTCGGACTACCATCCTTGGGGATCTGAACGGTAGACTAAATATCCCTAGGACCCTCGCGAAGGTGGTAGAGCGCCGCTATGCCGCCGCTTCCAACCTTCAGGGTGTTGTCGAAGGTGGATCTGAAGATTGCGACGCGCAACTTCAGGGGCGATGAGAGGCTTGGCGAGGAAGGTCCGAGGTGAGTGCTCGCGCATCTGCCGCACAAGTCTTGCTGTATTATTGGGGCGCGCGCACTCGACGTCCGCCCCGGCTCGTCCCGCAAAGCGCGCCAAAAGCCACGAGTCGATCCCTCGCTGACCGTACTCACCCCCGACACTACTTTCTTATCTCGCAGCGGAATCGTTTACAGGGGAAGACTGGGAGAGACGCCCATCGCGGTCAAGGTGGCGAGCGGTGAGTCAACCAAACACATCATCGATCATTTTGTCCCCGCCTCGCACACAGCCGAACCCCCGCTGAACTCGACCCTCTTCACGCCCCATCCACAGGCTCGGACTCGGGAATCGATAAGGATCCGACCGCGCGCGAGTTTATGAAAACCCTGATCTACAAGCAGCCTCCCAACCACCCGAACGTGGTGCCAATCATGGGCATATCGCTGGACGGGGGACAGTGCGTGATGTCCGCGCTCGCGTCGGGCGGTTCGCTCGAGTCGCGGCTCACGCAGCTGAACTGGTTCCAGCGGCTGCGAGTCGCGGCGGGTGCGTTCGCGGGTCTCGCGGCACTGCACGCCGCGGGAGTGGTGCACGGAAACCTGAAGACCACGAACGTCTTCGTCGCGGACGACGGCCTGGACGGGTTGGTTGGCGACTACGCGGCGGGGCGAAGGCCGGATTTCGACAAGTGCTCAACCAGCGTGCTCAACTACTACGATCCAGCCTTCGTCAAGGGGGACGATGCGAGCAACGAATCGGACGTGTACTCCATGGGCATCGTGCTCCTCGAGCTGCTGGCGTCCCAGAGGGACGGGGAGGTTCCCGCCGTCCAGAACGGGGGCGGCGGCGGACCCCTGGACGAATTCGCCGACGCCGCCGCGCAAGGAGGGTGGCCGGAGGACGTGGCGCGGGAGGTCATCGAGCTCGCGGCGGCGTGCGTGAGACCCAACGCCAGGCGGAGGAAGAGCGCGGACATCATCGCCAGGGCGCTGAAGCAGATCGCCCGGGACGAGGTGGACGAGGCTGGAAACGTGGTGACGCTGATGCGGCTTGCCGATAAGGCGTGCGGCACCGCGAGGGACCAGTCCGGCGAGCTGCCGAGGTTCGACAAGATGCGCGCCAGGGAGAGGGCGCGATTCGAGTTCGCGGCGCTCAAGCTTCAGGCCAGGTGGCGGGGGAGGGTGGCGAGGAGACGGTGCGAAAAGCTCAAGAGGTCGGGAATGCCGGCGCAGATCGTCGCCGACGACGGCCAGGATTCGACGTTTACCCCCGAGCAGGTCAAGGCTGCGGTGTTCATTCAGACCAGGTGGCGAGGCATTATGGCCAGGAAAAAAGCCCGGAAGCTGGTCGCTCAGAAGAGAGGTGTGACGTTCCAAGAAGATGATGACGGCACTGCCCTTACCAGGAAACAGCTCGACGAGCTCGCTCTGGCGGAGCGAGAGGCTGAGGAGCGCGAGATTTTGCACGCGGAGATTTTCGGGCGCATAGCCGCCATGCTCGCCGACGGCGACCAGGAGGTTCAGCGGGTGGGTGCAACCGCCCTCGCGATTTACACCGACAGGGACGGGTCGCCCGATCCGACGGAGGCGGCGAACTGCGCGGTCAACGCCGGGATCCTCGGCCCCCTCGTGCACGTGTTCACCTCCAGGAACCAGGTTGCGGTGACGGAATCGGCGAGGGCGCTGGAGAACATCACGGTGGAGCTTCCCGCGGAACAGAATCGTGCGTTACGTGCAGGAGCGCTGGAGGCGTGCCTCAGGCTCATCGTGGATAACTCCCACCCAATCGCTCTCAGGGCAAGCGGTGCGAGGGCGCTCAGGGGTTTGTTGCTCCAGAACCCCCCCGCGTGTCGCAGAGCCGTGGAGAAGGGTGCGCTCGACGCTCTCACCGCGCTGATGCAGGTCAAAGACCCGGAGGCCCAGAGTGCATCGTCGGCGGCGCTGACGGGCCTCGCAGATGCCGACGGTGAGATCCTTCAGAAACTTGGGGTCGAGCGGCTGGTGGGTATGGCGGTGAGAGCGCGGGATGCGCCCATGCGCGCGGCGACGATTGCGTTTGTCAGCAAGCTCGCCAGAGACAGCGACACGCACGAGGAGATCATCTCGGCCGGTGGTTTGGAGCTGCTCATCGGGATGATCCTGCGACTGAACGAGGAGGCGGTGTGGGGGTTGGCGTCGATGTCGTCGGTCGAGGATAACTGGGCGCAAATCGCCGAGGTTATGACCGTGGACGCGTTTGGCGCGCTCAAGGATCTCATCGAGCTCGGCGGGGAGTACGGGAAGGAGGGCGCGGCGTGGGCGTGCTGCTATCTCGCGGGACACCCGAGTCTGCAGGTGATGATGATCAAGGCGAACGTCCTCCTACCGCTCGTGGGTTTGGTGAAGTCCGGGTCCAGGCGCGTGAAAAAGGCGGCTGAACGCGCTCTAAAGGCTCTCGCAAGCTGATTTAATTCAAATATTCTTTTAGCGCGCGCAACGACACTACAGCTCGGGCATCCGGTTCTGGTTCGGCATCCGCCTTTTCCCGTCCACAAATTCCGGCCTGTTCTTCCTCGTCCTACGCTCGTAGATGTTGTCGTGCGAGATTCCGTCGATTGTCACCTTGACGTTGCCGTTCTCCGCCTGCGTCATGATCCACGGCACCACGCGTTTCCCGACACGCTTCAGAAGGCCCTTGCCCGCCCACTCCATCCAACCCTGCTTCTTCGGATCCCTCTCCCCGCCCAGCACTTGGTGAATCAGGTCGTCCAGCTTATCCGCGTCCTGCATGTATTCCTCGAGCTCGTCAAGGAACGTGTCGAACATGGCCGCCGCGTCCTCGGCTGTGAACGTCCCGGAGGAAAACTCGCCGCCGTCCCCGCCGGATGCGCCGAACGTGTCGTACGACTTTCGCTTCGCGGGGTCGCTCAGCACCGAGTACGCCTCCGATATCTCGATGAACTTGCTCTGCGCGCCGGGGTCCGAGTTCTTGTCGGGATGCCACTGAAGGCTCAGCTTCCGGTACGCAGCCTTCAGATCCTTCGCGGAGGCTTGTCTATCCACCTCCAGCACCCTGTAGTAAATCTTCGACGCCGCATCGACACAGCGCACGCCCGCGGAGACGAACAGCGTGGCGAGCAGGAGCACGCCGATAGTACGAGACTTCATGACGTACGAAACGTATCGCGCTCGAGTCTGTGGTCCCACCCGCGCTCGAGTCTGCGGTCACGCCCGATCAACTCAACCCGGGAATAGACGACAGGATCGGCGCTCGGCAGCTCGTTTTTTGGCAGCGAGTCAAGCACGCGGCCAAAATTTGTTGACCGTTACTCCCGCGGGGCATTGGTGAGGCGCGCGGGGAGGGCGCAGGGGGGTATCAGGTGTGGTAGGAGCACCATGACGGTGGTGGGGGAGTACGAACTCATACGCAAGATCGGGGAAGGGGGCTATGGCAAGATATTCATCGCGCGGCGCGTCAGCGGAAACGGGCCGGCCTCGGAGGTGGTGCTGAAGCAGGTCAAGCTGCCGACTCGCAAGCAGGACAGGGAGATGTGCCTGAGGGAGGTGTCCATCATGAAGGGCGTGCACCATCCGTGCATCCTGGAGTGTAAGGAGTCCTTCGTGCACGGCTCGAACATATTCATCGTCATGCCGCACTGCACCGGCGGGGACCTCTACTCGTTACTCGCGCGTCAGCGCAAGAAGAAGAGGCGACTGCCCGAGGAGGTCGTGATTGACTGGTTCGCGCAGATCGTGCTCGGGGTGGAGCACATGCACAGCCACAACACGTTACACAGGGACCTGAAAAGCCAAAACATATTCCTCAGGCGCGACCACCTGGCGCCCGGGGACAGGGGGGGCGGGGGCAGGAGCCGAGTCGCTCTGGGAGATTTTGGCATCGCCAAGGAGCTTCAATTCAACAAGGTCGCGGCACAGACGTTCATCGGTACTCCGATATTCATGTCCCCCGAGATGCTGAGGAAGGTACCGTACGGGCATAAGGCTGACGTGTGGGCCATGGGATGCGTCCTGTACGAGATGATGGCGCTGAGCGAGCCGTTCCGCGCTAAGACGATGGAGGGGCTGATGCGACAGGTGCAGCATGGGCAGCCGCACGAGCTGCCGAACGCTTACAGCGACGAGCTGAAAGACATGTGCATGCGAATGTTGAGCAAAGATCCGAACGTGCGTCCGAGCGCGGCGGAGCTGATTCGGGACTCGGCGGCGCTCAGAGCCGCGTGCGCGAGCGCCCTCTCCGACGCGGGAGCTACAGCCGCGTCAGCCGCCGCCGCCGAGCCGTACCGAGCGGCGCACATGTCCATGGTGTCCGCGTTCGATGCAGCGGCGATGGCGAAGCACAGGGGCGCACAGATGAATCTACCGGCGGCTGCGAGTGAGGATGAGCACGCGGAGAGGAGCAGGGCGACCGCGGCGAAGCAGGCTAAGCGCTGCGGTATTCATATAGCTTTCGGCTACCGGGAGGAGCCCACTCAGGAGAGGCACGATCCGGGCGGGTCGGACGTGGGTAATGCGCTCCTTCCGCCGCGGCCCGCGGTGCGCAAACTCGAGGCGATCGTCCCCAAACCGAGCGTACCGTCCTCCGTTTCACCTCCCGCGCCGGCGGTGCAGAAGGAGGCGAGCTCGGAATGGATGGTCAAGGCGCCCGGCGGCGCTCTCAAGCCGGCTCATCTGTCGCCACCTGGGGTCAGGGGCGAGGTGCCGGATCGACGTGTGAGGGGACCACCCGTCGTGAAAAGTCCAGGGGAGGCTAAAAGCACGCCGCCCTCAGCCCCAAAGGCTCAGGTGGCTCTCCCGGCGGTTGCCGTGAAATCCCCGCGACCCGCAAACGCCGAGAAAGCCGCCGCACAGATGGCGGTTCCCGCCCGCCCTCGCCCCGTCCGTCCAGCGGGCGCGAGGAGGGCCGCCGACGAGGCACGCGCGCGTCGTGAAGCGGCGGAAGAACGCGCCGAGCGGATGATGCTCAAGCAGGAGGAACGAGAAAGGGAGAGGAGGCAGCTGGAGCAACAGCATCGGGAAAGGGTCAAGCGACTGGAGCGGGCATACGCGCCCCGCGGATCCTCTCCCAATCGTGATCGGCCCGTGTTCCGCGCACCACCCGCGCCTCCTCCGGTGCTCGCGCGGGTCCCAAAACCGCTGAGGGGCGGATGGGGTAGGGATGCGAGATTCGAAGCTCACCGAGGGGCGCCGCTTCGGTTCCAACAGGAGCTGAGAGCCGCTGTCGGCGCGGGGGGCCGCCACCACGACGCGCAGCCAAAATTCGCGGACGACAGGGCGGACAGGCAGAGGGTCATCGCCGAGCTGGCGGAGGAACGCGCCAGACGGGCGAAGGAGTCGGCGAAGCGGGAGAGAGAGGCTGAGCTCGCTCGTCTTCGCGCGGAGGTTGCGGCGCTTCCGTCGATTAAGGATCCCGCCGCCGTCAAGCGCGCCGCGGCGTCGGAGCGCGGCGGCGCGAGGCGATTTGGCGATGACCTGCGGAACAAACCAGGAAATAAGCTTGGCAAGAATCGGGTGGGGCATCTACGGTTGGATCCCGTCGCTGAGCACCGCTTCGACTACCGTCACGCTCGTGAGGTGAACGGTCACGCGGATGTGTTGCTGCCATTGGTCGGGAAACGAAGGTAGCTGTTGGATAAATGTAATATCAGGGTTGATAATATTAAGGTCGAACCACGCGCTCACTACGATCCCGATCTTTGTTTATTTGATGTCGCTCGGTGCCCGCGCGCCTCTTCTCCCGTCCTCCTTACTGGAACTTCGCCGCCGCCTTCTGCTGCTCGATTTCCTTCAGCTTTTGCTGCCCGGACTGGGTCTTCGAGAGCTGGTGGAGCGTCTTCTCCTTGGACGCACCCTTGACGGCGACTCCTTGCGTGGTCACCCCACCGTGTTCCGCGTGTGTGTCCGTCCAATCCTCGGGCACGAAGGGCAGCTTCGAATGCTTGCTATCCCAGTGCATCTCGGCGCTCTTGATGCTCGGGCTCTGGACCCCACACTGGGGGCATTTGAACTTGGCGTGCCCTGCGGCGCCTCCCTTGCGGTCGGCGACACCCGCTTTTCCGCCTCCCTTGTTCTGGGTGGCCGCCGCCACCTTACCGGCGATCTCCTTTGCGGTGTGCTTCTTCGGTTTCGCTTTACCAGCCATTTGGTCCTTCCCGGCTCGGCGGCGTCGGAAATAATGTGTGTTGACGCCGCCTGGGCCGCCAAACTTGCCAAAGGAACTTTGAGCACACAAAACTCTACTCTGGCTGTTTGCATGTGCAAATATATGCATTAGTGGTTTATACTATATAACCATAGCGAAGTAATTACAAATTACCAAAGGTCCGTTTCTAAAATTGAAAAGTCAGTGCTCAGCGCAGACCGCGCGCGCGGAGGAGACGGTAGAGGGAGATGCCGCTGGTTCCGTCCTTCCGGATAAAGCTGGAGGACCAGATCCTCCAGGGTCTGGCCACCGTGGGCAAGTTCGACGGGAAGAACCCGTGCCTGACGTGCGCCACGAGCGGGGGCAGGATCTTCGTGTACGACCCCTACAGCAGGCGCG
>Ga0115008_10005080_pt1 | contig 10909 bp, 15 predicted proteins | sample FraStrMetagenome_FD_87164 | JGI IMG/M metagenome (GOLD analysis project Ga0115008, IMG submission 87164) | Marine eukaryotic phytoplankton communities from Arctic Ocean - Fram Strait ARC3M Metagenome | ecosystem: Environmental > Aquatic > Marine > Oceanic | place: Fram Strait | collected...
CATGCCAAAGCCCGAGGCTCACCGGGCAGGCAAGCAGCGAGGCGGCCGAGGCGCCTGGCGTCGTCGCCACCGCGGCATGGCTGCAAAGGAGGTCGGCGCCGAGGGCGGCAGCGTGGTGCCGAATGCGAGCTGGTGGAGTGACGAGCAGGTCATGCTCCCGGGCGGCCTCATGTGCCCAAAGCCGCCTCCGTACGCCGCCGCCAAGCCGCAGCTTCCGACCGGCCTCGCGAGCGCCGAGACGCCACGCCTCACCGCGGAGCTCGCCAAGAAGCACGCGTCAAAGGACAATCTCCTGATCGCCACTTATGTGAACTTCAACCGGCTCGACTTTGCGCTGACGCTGGTGATGCACCTGCTGGCGATGGGCAACCCGCACTATCTTGTCGGCGCCATGGACGACCAGGTTGGCCACGCGCTCGCCTCTCGCGGCGTCAACACCTTTTTCATGTCGACGGGGCTAACGACGAGGGACACGGGCTGGGGCACGCCCGCCTTCCGGCAGCTGGGGCTGCACAAGGCGAACCTCGTGCTCGAGCTCGCACGCACGGGCGTCGACTGCCTCACCGTCGACGCCGACGCGCTCCTGCTCCGCGACCCCTTCCCGTACCTGCGCGCGCTGCCCGACGCAGACGTGCTCACCTCCTCGGACTACCTCGTCGCGACCAACGGCTACGCAGACGAGGGCCTAGAGGGACGAAGCGCCTTCGGTGCCGCCTTCAACATCGGTTACATCTTTGTGCGCGCCACGGCCGTCGAGTTTGTCAAGCGCTGGTCCAAGGCGTGCCACCGCGACCCAAACGCGTGGGACCAAAACCTGTTCAAGTCGATCCTCCACTCGGGCGGGCGCCGGGGGCGGTCATCCGCGCCAACGGCCGCCAAGCCCGGCAACCCGCGGCTGCAGCCCATGTTCACCACCTCGGAGGGGAGGCAGCTGATGGTCGGCGTGCTGCCCGTCTCGCTCTTCGCCTCTGGCCACACCCACTTTGTCAGCCGGATGGCGCACCTGATGCATACCACGCCCTACATGGTGCACACCACCTTCCAGTACGGCGGCGCGCAGGGCAAGCGCCACCGGCTGCGCGAAGGCGGGCGTGGGTGGGTGGGTGGGTGGGTTGGGGGGGGGAGGGGGGGGGCCGCGCGGGGGGGGGGGGGGGGGGGGGGGGGGGGGGGGGGGGGGGGGGGGGGGGGGGGGGGGGGGGGGGGGGGTCCGCGCCGCGCCGCCCGCCCCTCACAGCCGCGCTTGTCTGCGAGCAGGCATGATGTGGGAGGACGGGCCGGAGTACTACGCAAAGCCGCAGTTCCTCGCGTACGAGCTCGACCTGCCGTACTCCCTCGTCTACCCGAACGGAGGCAAGCCCGGCTCCGACGGCACCGTCCCCTTTGGCCAGCGCACCACCGTCGAGCAGCACTTCGCGCTCGTCCACCACCAGCTGCGCCAGCTGCGCAACGCGCTCGCGCTCGCGCAGGCGACCGGCCGCGTGCTCATCCTGCCGCGGCTCGTGTGCGGCCTCGACCGCGCGTGGATGCCGCACAGCGGCATCTTCCCCGGCTCGGCGGCGCGGCTGCCCCTCCTCGACTGCCCCGCCGACCACGTCATCGACCTGGAGCGGATCGGCAGGCCCGAGGAGCTGCTGCGCGAGCACTCCTTCCTCTGCAACCCGCGCACGCCCGCGTCGGTGCGCGGGTCGGTCGTCCGGCTCGCGGGCACGCCGCCCGACCTGCGGGGGGGTGACACGAGCCCGGCCGCCGCCGCCGCAGCAGCAGCGCTCGTCCAGGAGATTCGCACTTCGCACGCCGGCTCAAAGGCGCCGGCACCTCTCCGCAGGGCCGCACGCGCGGGGGCGGCGTCCCTTCACGCCGCACGCGCCGCTGTGAGCAGGTGGTCCGCCTGGCGGCGGTGCCGGACTACCGCGCGCTGCTCACCACGTCCCGCGAGGCGCTCGACTTTGAGCGGCGGCACGCGTCGTGGGGGAGCCTCTGGTGCTGCAACCGGCCGCCAAACGGCCGCGGGCCGGGGCACATCTGGTACGACCTTTTCGCCGACGTCGTGCCGCACACGGACCGGCACAACCGCAGGTGGGAGGGGCCGTGGGTGCCAAAGATGGGGCCGTGAGGGGAGAGCGACGTGAGCGCGCGCGCGCGGGTACGCGGTGTCTTCGGGTCGCGGGGCCAGCTTGCCCGAACCCGCAACGCACCGCGTACCCGCTACCTGGGTGCCGCTGCGCCAGCACTGCGAGAGCGCACTTGCGCACATTGCGTGAGAGAAAGAAACAGCTGCGCGCTGTTTGCCTTTGCCGGTTTGCGGGTCGCGCTGCTGTCCTGTATTTCAAGATCGTTGAGACAGGCTAGTTTTGCGCCTGCGGCGGACCCTAAGGATGTGATCAAGATCCTGCTTCCTGCATCCTGCGCGCCGTCTTTTCTTTTTGGCGCGTCCTAAGAATTAATTTCACCAGAACTAGTCTTTTTAACAGAATTAAAAGAAAGAACACGATTGTGCAGACGGCGCGCCGCCACACAGGAGTGGGCCGCTCGCCCGTAAATTCTTTGTGTGCGCGGATGTTCTCGTGGGGCGACGGCTCCTCTCCCACATCGCAGCAGCTTGTCCAGGCGGCGTTGGACGAGGAGAGGGCCGCTGCACGCGTGGCGATGAAACAGGTCGTGGCGGCGGCCGTAGCAAAGACAGAGGAGCGGCTGCGTGCCGAGCGCCGTGACGAGCTGCTGCGGGCGAGGCAAGAGGAGGCCGAGCTGATGGCGTCGCTACGCACCGCGCGTGAGGAGGCGGAGCGGGCCGAGGCCAACTCCGACATCCTGAGGGGCGAGCTCCGTCAATCGGCGGCGAGGGAGGAGGAGCTGGCTTCGCTGCTCGAAGCTGAGCGATCTGCGGGCCGCACCCTCGCCGAGGCGCTCGGCGCGGCGGAGGCTGATGCTGCTGCCGAGGCAACTAGCGCTGCTGCCGCTGCGAGGGAGGCCGTGCTGGCCGAGATGCGGGAGAGTGAGCCTGTTGAGGTGGCGCTGCGGGCAGCGCGGCTTGAGCACGAGCAGGAGAGGCGAGCGGCAGTGGAGGAGGCGTGGGAGCGGGCGGTCGAGGCGACGCTACAGGAGAGCGCAGCGCAGCAGCTCGCGGCGCTGGAGCGCATGCGCGGTGAGCTCATGGCGGCCAAGGCGGCCGCTGCCCTCCAGCTATCAGAGGCGGACGCGCGTCACCAGGCTGAGATGGGGGCGGAGCGTGCGCGCGCGGAAGCGGCCATGGCGGCCAAGCTGAAAGCGCAGAGGGAGTCGCTGGTGGGGATGGCGGCGGCGCAGCTTGACACCGACGCGCTCGTGAGCGACGCCGTGCGTGGCGCCCTCTCTGTTGTGCGCCAGCCACGCCCGGCCTCGTGACTCCCCCGGCTCGTTTGCAGGTGAGGTTGGTGAGCGATGAGCACTCTCGAGCCGCCCGTCAACAGCGCGAGATCAGCAGAGCCGCCCGTAGAGCCGCCGCGGCTGACCGCGCCATCCTCGTCCGGGAAATCCGCGCTCTCGAGACGGCTGCGGCGATGGGAGAGGGGCACGCTTGAACTCAACAATTTGTGGTACGAGTGTGTAACTGTGTATAGACGAACAAAGAACGCATGCAAGGGAGACCTGTCCGACCTCTTTTCGACCGCCGGCCGTCTGCGCCGCGTCCGGCTCGCGGGTCGCGCGCGCACAGAAGTTGTTGTGCGAGAAGATGGATCTCAGCCCCATCAGAGTCGGTGTGCGCGGCAATGTGTGCGGTATTCGGCTTCCCGGACACGCCCAAGGTGCGGTGCCGTGCGGGTTGCCGTATATTGGTGGACGGTGCGCCCGAACCCCACTGCGCGGTGAGACATCAAAACCCGAAAGGGTTCGCGTCGTCCACCTGCGAGCCCCGCAAGTCCTCCTCAAAGACCTTATTCGACACGAAATCGAAGTCGTCGAAGAGCCGTTGGTCGTGGGGCCCAAGCGGATAAGACTCGCGCATTGAGAGCGAGGTCCTCAAGTAGTCCACCTACAGGCGCAGGGGGTCGGCGTCAGGGCAAAGCACACGTCCCCGACAAGTCGGCGAGAGTCGGGCAGGCCATCTGGCAAAAGTAGTCGAGTTGCCGGCCGTCCTCGTAGCCCTTTGGAATCTGTTGCCTCCTGGGTGGCTCGTCGTCCATGTCGATCTCAAACGGCGGCTTCGAATCCATCGAGAGCAGCCCCTCCCAGTCAATGTCGCGGAAAAAGGCATGCTCGTAGATCTCGATCACCCCTCTCTCTCCGCAGCCACATCGCTGTGACTGGTCACGCTTGAGCAGACCACTGACAATGCTGCACGCCTCGGGCTGCACAAAGCTGGGGAACTCGACATCTTTCGTCTTGCTCAGCTGCTCGCTCTCCGTACGGTTGGCACCGCGGAGTGGGTTTGTGGCTGTCAGCATCTCGATGATGAGGATGCCCACATTCCACCAGTCAGCCGCCTTGCCGTAGTCGCGCTCGTACACCTCTGGCGCGCGGTAGCCGTGCGTGCCAGTGATGGTCATCCGCCGCTTTAGCGTCGGCGGCGCCCCAGCCTTCACGGTCTTGTCGGAGGAGGATGTCGCGCCGTTGCTGATGGCCCCATTCTCTGCAATGCCTCGCGCTGCGCCCATGTCCGCGAGCTTGATGTAGCCGTCGAGCGTCAGCAGCACGTTGTCCGGCTGTGACCACAGAGGGGCGCACATCAGGCGGCGCCAGGCGTGGACCTATGGGCGGATTTACTCCGCCGACCTTGAGGTCGCGGTAGAGGATGTCGAGCTCGTGCAGGTGGTGGGTCGCGAGGACGGTCTGCGCTGCGTAGAAGACGGCGCGTGAGTGCACGTACGGCCCTCGCGATAAGTCCGAGTACATGTTGCCGCCCGCGATGTAGTCGAGGACGAAGCAGAGGTGGTCCTCAGTCTGGAAGGCGAAGCGGAGCGGCACGATGAAGGGGTGCTCTACACTGGCGAGGACCTCTTTCTCGCGAAAGATGGAGTGCGTCTGGTTCTGCGAGATGAGGATACGCTTGTCGATGACCTTGACGGCGTAGAAGCGCTTGCTCTCACGCTGCTGTGCCAGCAGCACCATCCCAAAGCCGCCAGCGCCGAGGAAACGGAAGATGTCAAAGTCGCGGATCCCGACGACTCGCCGGTTGTCGCTCTTCAAGGCCCGCAAGGCCTTGTACTCGTCGGATTCTACGAACCTGGAGATCGAGGAGAGGGCGGGGGCAAGGTCGTTGCTAACTGTGCGGCCATGGTAGCGCGCCGACGGTGCTGCGGCTCGCGGTGGCCACCTCGGGAAGATGTCGAGGGCCATTGTGTTCATGACTGAGTTGCTGACTGCGTCGAATAGATCCGGCGGGTAGAGCTGGCCGCGCCCCTCTTTCACGTCCGCCGCCCCGCTCTCGATGGCTTTCCGGATAGTCGAAACCACGGCTTGTGCGAGCCCTATCTGCTGCGGTGCACCCTGAGCGACGGCGGCGGCGGCGGCTGCGAATCAGAGGCCTTCTGGTGGGCCGGGCTGGGCTGAGTGGCATTCGCCTGTTTGATGTACTTGCGATAGATCTTCCGTGCCACAAATGCTCGGTAATCGCTTGCTTTGATGGAGCGGTACTCTTGCACCTCCAGCCAAAACAGGAGGTTCTCGGTCGACATCTCGGACATGCAGAACCGCTGATGAGGCGAACAGGCGAGGCGCAGGGGTGAGAGTGAGCTCGTGAGCTTTCCCCGCTTTGGCCAGCAGGGCGGGATCGGTGCCTTGAAGTAGTTTAGATTCACCGAGTCGCCCAAGACCTCGTCGATCTTCAGCACCACCATTATCGTCGCCCGTCGCCTTGTGAGCTGCCGCCGTGACTGAGTTCTCGGGGACGGCCGATAATCTCGTTGAAGAATTCTCTGCTTATTGCATACGTACTCTTAGCTTTAAGAGAAAAGGGAGACGGGGTGTGTATGCTTATTTCGCATGCACTCAACACTGGGCACGGGACGGACAACAACACCCTATGCCTGGTTTCGATAAGCGTTTTCTTTTCTCGGGGTTGTAACGATCACCCATAGCAGCCGCTCGAATGGCGCTTGAGATACGCCGGAGCATTCCGCATGCGCACGGTGGGGCGATCCTGTGTGTGGCCTACAATCCGTACGCGCGGCACATCTTCACGGGCGGGCAAGACTCGCTGATCAAGTGCTGGCAGTCGGAGAGCGGCGAGCTCGTGAGGTCTCTCTCGGAGCACGCCGGCTGGGTGACAGGTCTCGCATTCGCAAACGAGATCAGGTCGCTCTTCTCGTGCGGCATTGATGGCCAGCTTATTGCGTGGTCCGCAAAGGGCGACGTGGTCGACACGCAGCGCGCAGGTGGCAAGGACGCCTCGGCTGGCGAGGCCCGTCGGTCGCAGAGCGGTCCGTTGCACTGTCTCGCGTGGGACAGCCGGCGGCAGAGACTACTCGTCGGCGGCAACGGCTCCATCTGGGTCTACGCCTTTTCGACGAGCGACGGCTCCGAGTACAGCGGGGGCAAGCGCTCTCTGCAGCTGCTCGGCGAGCTGAGGGACGAGCGCGGCCGCGCGCCTCATTCATCGCGCGGAATGGCCGAGCCTGTGCGAGGGATCGTCATCGACGAGATGGGCAAGGTGTTCACCGTCGGGTATGATCGAGCGCTGCGCGTCTGGGACTCCGCCCGAACCGAGGGCCCGCCGGCTGCCGCCGTCGATGAACCGAGGGGCAAGCCGGCCCGGCGTCCGCCGCCCTCAGCAGAGTCCTTGATGGCCAACTTGTACTCGTCGACCGGCTGTCACGACGGTGCCGCAGCGGCAAGCCGGATGATTCCGTAACTTACCGCCCATCCACCCACTCGCTCGTGAATAGGCGCCATCTCCGCGGTCACGTCAGATCCGGACAACAATTGGCTCATCACGGGCGGTTTTGATCGGACCATCCGGGTGTGGAGCGGCGACGCCAAGCGCGTGTCGGAGCTGCACGGGTTTGGGGACACGTTGACCGGACTAGCGTATGTACCCGCGACAAGGGCGCTCTGGGCAAGCGCAAACTCCCCGCAGCCGTTCATCTACGACCCGCGTACGCTGAGCGATGTGACAAAGTATCACTTGCCAGAGGCGGCATCCCCGGCGCAGCTCGAGCGCACCGCCATGCATCGCATCCAGCGGCTGTTCACGCTGTGGGATACGGGCGAGGTGCTCGCTTCGACGAACACGCGCCAGCTGCTCATATGGCGATTCAACCCGCACGGCGCAGCCTCCATCCTCCACGCCCACACCGACTGGGTCGAGGCGCTTGCGTATGCCCACAAGCCGGCAGAGCGGGGCGAGCACGGCGACGAGGTGGGGCAGGACTCGCTCGAGCTCATCTCTGCAGGGTCGGACGCCGTCATCCGACGGTGGGAGCCAGCCTCGAGGCACAACCCCGCGCTCTTCGACCACACGACGAGCGACGCGGGTCATGACGGAGCCGTGCTTTGCGCACTTTACTGCGGCGCCGCGAGCGATGCACTCTGTGCCGACACATAACGCGCCACTCACGTCGCATGCTGCGAGTAGGTGCTGTCGAGTGCTTTGTGACGTGCGGCGATGACAGCACAATACGCCTCTGGCCCGAGGCTGGGCCGACGGCAGCGCCGCGGCAGCCGCAGGTGCTGACGGAGCACACCGACCGAGTGACCGGCCTGGCGCTGGTTGGCGCCTCCACGCTCGCCTCGGTGTCCTGGGACTTGACGCTTCGGTTGTGGCAGCTCGATGCTGCCTTTGACACCGGCGCCGCAGCCGGCGCAACGCATGCTAGCACGCACGTGATTCAGAATGCTCACGATGACTACATCCTCTCCGTCGCTTTCTCGCCAGAGCTTGGGCAGATCGCGTCGTCGTCGGCCGACCAAGGAGTCAAGCTCTGGGACGTGAGGTGCGACACGGACTCGTCGCCGGTGGATGCGGATGGCGAGATGTGTGTGCCCGAAGGGAAGCGCGGCAAGCGCTGTTGCGGCGTGTTGCTCGGCCACACGTCGGACGTCTCATGTGTCAAGTGGAGTGAGCCACTCGCTCTCTGGGTGACCTCTTCGGAGGATCGCACGGTACGCCTATGGAACCGCGGCGGCGTGCAGGTCGGCGAGTATCGGCCGCCGGGCGACGGCATTACGGCGCTCGCGCTCGATCGTTGCCACGGGTGCGTAATTGTCGGGACCATGGACGCCGCGGTGCGCATCTATGCCGTGGCACCAGACTTGTCGGGCGAGTCCCTCTGGCCATTCGAGCTGAAGCTGGTCCAGACGAACAGTGGTCACGCGGACGCTGTTCGGTGCGCCGGGCATCGGCCGTGAGCGAGCCCTCCCCCGCTGTTGCCACCATACCACTCCCGTTGGACATAGGTGCGTGTTGCACGTGCCGGAACGGCAGCTGTACGTTACGGCCTCGTGGGACCGTTCGATCCGAGTCTGGAGGGCCTACTCCCCGCGCACAGGGAACGGCGCTGAATGCGCCGACGCCGCAGATCTGGGTGATGCGCAGGCGGAGGAGCACGACGACGGGTCGGACAGACAGCAGACGTACGCGGAGCTCCACCCCCTGACGGAGCCTAAGTGGCTTCGCAAGGGCGGCGCACTCGAGAGAAGACGAGGCGAGGGCGGCTTGCGGGCGAGGCGCAAGATCAAGCCGGCGGAGATGGACGACGCGACCAGCAAAGCGTCGAGCGCACTCGGGCTGAAGCTGCTTGAGCTGGAAACGCGCCTCAAAGCCACGTTTACAGAGCCCGCCGCTAAGCCGGCGCCGGTCCGCAGGGCGCGCACCAGCGGCGAGGCCGGGTCTATGCGGCGTGCAGCCAGCGGCAGGGAGCCGTCGTCGAGAAGCGTACTGTAACGCGGAAATCTCGGAGCTCGTATGTGTCACGCACGCGAGGTAGTGTGTCACGCACGCCTGAGATTCTCCTGAGGTGCACACCCTCCACGCCACTCAGAGACACTCTGTCTGTATGCGGTGAGACGCATATACGCGGCTCGCGCGCGCCGGGGTATATCGCGCTGTGTGGTCTGTGTAAGCGCTGCGTGGTGACAACTCTCTTTCATCGCTTGTTACAAACGTGTGTGAGGTAGTAAAGGCTTACCTTGCATTGCTGTCGCTTGCACCTCCATCCCCTCCCACCTTCCCGGCGTCGACTCAGGATTCGCCCTCAGGATTTCGCTCCTGTTGACGCTGTCGCTGAGCTAAACCTAGCGCTGATGCCACCACGCTCAGCTTTTGGATTTATATGGAGGGAGCGAACGCGAGGTGTCTGCACTGCAAAGGCTTCATCGCCGATCTGCATCACCGACTTTGGCACCACGAGATCCACCTATGAACGGTGCCACCCCAGCGTTAGTCCAAGAGGCGGTGATCGGGGGAGCACACACACTCACCAGAAGCGGGCAGCCAGCAAAAGCGCCGTCTCCAATCTGCGTCACCGACTCGGGGATGGTCACTGAGGTGAGGGACGCGCAGCGGGAAAAGGCATAACCACCGATACTCGTCGCAGAGGACGGGATGGTGATGCTCGTCAGTGCCGAGCAGCCCTCGAATTCACCGTCGCTAATCTCGTTGAGCGACTGCGGCAGCTTCACAGAGGTGAGTCCGACGCAGCCCTTGAAGGCATAGTCGCCGACCTGCCGCACACCCTCTGGAATGGTCATCGAGACTAGAGATGAGCAGCGCGCAAACGCCCAAGACCCTGCGAGCACAAGTTTCGACTGAGTCGACATAAGACGTGGTGGGGCGCAGAGAAGAGGGGGCAAGCGCGCCAATGTACTCGACGGAGTCGGGTATAGTGACCTTGGCAAGCGACGAGGCACGAGCAAAGGCCCCGTCCCCAATGTATTTCACTGACGTCGGAATATTGATCGACTTGAGCGAAGAACAACCCTACAGTGAGACAAATGGAGTCGGCAAGGGTGAGATCTCTCGTTTGCGTGTGTGCGATAGAGACGGCGCTCCTGAAATGCCCAGTCGCCGATTGTACGTATTGCACTCGGCAGGGTCACCGTGCTGAGCGAGGTACATCGGTAGAAAGCACCTAAGGAGGGTGATGGTCACTGATGAAGAGCACGTGCTGCCTGGGCTGCGGTTGGTCGGAGCTCTCGACCTTTGCCGATGCTCTTGACCTACGGCAGCAATGCGTACGTGCTTTAAGGACTGGCAAGCAGTCTCCTGGATAACGATGCGCCAATCTACGCAGCTCACCGTGCTAGGAATGGTCACCGAGGTTAGGACGAGGCAGGCAGAGAACATGCCGTCGCCAAGAGAAACCATCCCCTCTGGAATGGTGAGATGCCCTGCCACATCCACATCGCTGCAGCCCACTGCACTCCCCACAGCTCGGCCTGTAGCTGTGTCATTCGAAAGAGCCTATATGGGAAACCAAAATGTGGTGCGCGGGCGGTGTGTTAGCGTTGGGGATAGGTTGACTCGCAACCTCACGCACTGGTGCAGCAGCAACACTGGAGGCTAACGCCAGGACCACGACCACCTCCACCCTCATGCACGGCCAAGCCGGCGCGCACCTCGCGCGGGCAGCACGAACGAGGCTCGAATTGGGAGCTGGCACCCCCGACGGCAAACTTGTTCGCCTCCACAAGTTTCAGCGGCATCCATTAAATAAAAGGCCGGGCATGAGGCCAACGTAGTTTCTTTTTGGTCCTCTACGTTGTAAATTTCCTTTTGGAGACCTTTCGTCATGCACATGCTTCATGCTTTCTATCTATCTATCATGACACAGCTGCAATGGCGCGGCCCCCACAAGTGCGGTCCACGCGCCGACGGGCCGCTTTCGCTTGCGGCCCTTGGCCTCGGCGGCCCGCCGCGATGCGACGCGCTCCGCGGCGTAGGCGGCCGCGAGCTCCGGCTCCCACATCTCCGTGATCTGGTTGTAGCCGTGCTCCC
>Ga0115008_10005082_pt1 | contig 10905 bp, 2 predicted proteins | sample FraStrMetagenome_FD_87164 | JGI IMG/M metagenome (GOLD analysis project Ga0115008, IMG submission 87164) | Marine eukaryotic phytoplankton communities from Arctic Ocean - Fram Strait ARC3M Metagenome | ecosystem: Environmental > Aquatic > Marine > Oceanic | place: Fram Strait | collected 2012-06-18
ACTGACGCTCGACCTGGAAGCCATGGTGGGGGACCTCAGCGCCGTTCGGGCGGCCCACCCTCACCTGGTCTACATCGCCGAGTACGTGTTGGGCTTTGGGCTTTCTCCAAACTCTAACATCTGCCAGCGCCACGCCCACCTGCTGATATTCGCCTGGCTGGTCGCCATGGAGAAGGCAGCAGAGCCCGTGGTGCGTGCGCTCCGCCAGCGGTACCCGGCGGTCAACCGATGGGTGGAGTGGCGGGCTCAGCACTTGGAGCCGGCGGCAGCGAACGCCGTAGACCCTTGCTTGCGTATCCGTTTTGCGCAGGCTCGGCTATGGACGGCGAGCTGTTATACTGATGATGCCCATCTCGGCGCGCTGGGCGTTCGCTTGTCAGTTCTGGCGCTGAGAGAATGGTACAGAGTGACCAAGCGCCTCAACCTCACAATGGCGATCGTCCTGAAGCACGAGATCGGCCAGTGCGTGAAGACCCAAGGCTGCGTGTTGCATACCGGTTTGGGGCTCGCATACGTTCCGGCCGATAAGCTCAGGCGAACCGTGGCAGAGCTGCTACGCGTTACCGCTGACCCGCCCATGCCGCTTCGCGATTACCAGTCGCTGGTTGGACTCCTGCAGTCCCTTCTGTTCCTGACCTCCTTGCGGCGGTCGGCCACTTTCGGGCTCTATACCCCCTTTGCAGGCTTGGTGGAGATAGACCCTGAGGAGCTGCTGCGGGCCACCCCTCTCATCCTCCGCCAGGTGGCGGAGTGGCTCCGAGTGCTTTGCACCAAGGCGGGCTGCTCCCTTGAGGCTGGGGTGCCGCTGGGCCGCGGAGCCGACGCGCTGAGGGGGATCGAGGCGCCAGCGGTCTTCTTCCTTCGCTCAGACGCCTGCAAGACAGGAGCAGAGTTTCCTGGGCTGGGTGCTGCGCTGGGCGGCAAAGGATGGCGCTTCCCCGACAAGGAGGGCTTGTCAGAGGCCCATCTAAGCCTACCCATCGCGGTCACAGAATTCGCCGCGGCTTTCGGCGCGATAGTGTCTTTCGGCGACGAAGTGCCAGAAGATTGCTTGGTAGTGTTGGAGGTCGATGCACTGTCCACGGCGGACGCGTTGGCCACGGAAGCGGCTAGCTCCCCGCTCATGCAGCATGTCTACCTTCGACTTTGCGAACATCCGACTTTCATGCGCGTGAAGGACCGTCTCCTCATTGCGCATGTGCACGGAGAACGAAATGTGATCAGCGATGCGTGGTCTCGCGGAAAGTTCCAGGTTCTTAAGCAGCTCTGTGCTCAGCTGGGGCTCGCCTTCCAAACAGTGGATTCGCCGGCGGAGCTCGGAACTCTGCTGGACGAGCTAGTTCAAGTTCAAGCCGCGAGGGCTTCTGAAGCGACGCGGCCGAGGTCGGCCGACGACCGGAGCCAGAGCCGCCAGGTTCGGCAGCGCCCGGCCACGGAGGCTGAGCTAGGCATCGGCGGCCCCTTCTCGTCCGACAGGGGAAAGGACGGGCCTGGAGCGCTTCAGCTCTACAATGCTCACTTTCTGGCCTACCCCAGCAGCGGCATCGGGTACGTCTGCCAGCAACGAGAGACGGGCCCTCCGCCGCTTTCGATTTTGGCATGGGAGGCGCTCTATTCGCTCTGGACAGACGCGCGCCGTCGGGCAGAAGGCTTGCTACAACTGGAGGAAGCCAACGGCGCGCAGCGGCGCGGCGTGCGGCGCCGATTGCGAGCCGTAGCGCTAGACCTCCTCTGGATGGTTCAGCCGACCGGCCCATGTCCACCGCCTTTCGACTTCTTCAGGCTGGACGGCTCCCTGGACGCCCCGCCGTCTTGCATGCTCAGCTCGGAACTGATGGACTGCCTCCGGGCCAGGCCTGCGCACCTCGACTTCGGAGTCACAGGTAAACTGCTTTTCCGACGCGTGGATCCTCAGTCACTGCACGCTACTGCACTTGCTCTACGTCGCGCCAACAACATGGATCGGCAGCCGTTTGCGCACGTCAGGCTGGCGAAGCCGGTGGGGCGGGTGTTCCGGGCTTGGAACGGGAACCTCGACGAAAATATCGAAAGGATGGCACCAGTGGTGACGAAGCCATCACGGCGCCCGCTTCCTTCGATGCCCGGGCGCGCTTTGCCGGTGCCCGTCATATCTAGTAGATCTTCGCGGGCGGGTGTGATCGCGCCACAGCCAACAGGGCACGAGGGCGTCAGAGTCATCTCAAAAGCCCGGGGGAGGCTGATAGACGCTCGCAGGCTCACCTGTGAAGACGGCAGCGCGCGCCGGGAGATGCCTCGTCGATCCATGGCCGCCGCTCCCCACGCCCTAGTGATTGCCGATATGCTTATGGCAGACCAATCGGCGTTGGCCTTGCGCCCGACGGAGTTCGCCCTCGCCGATTTATGCTACAGACTTTACGATTCGTCGACGGCGCAGGCCGCCTCCACCACGGCTGGCCAACGCTCGGCCTGGAAGCACTGGACAGCGTGGTGCGCTAAGATGAACACGGATCCCTGGCGATCTGAGCATGGTGGGACTCCTACCGACCAGCATCGAGAGGCGGTTCTGCAAGCGGGCTTCTTGCAGTTTTGCCACAATCGCCAATCCGCGCGCAATGGCAGACTAGCCGCCCTGCCAAGCAGCGCCACCAAAACTCTGGCGCATATCCGCAAGCTGCACCGCGACCGCGGTTGTCCGATGGTCTCTTCTGCTCTCGTCAACACAGAGTCGCGGCGGCTGCACTACGAGTATCGCAGTCAGTATGGCGTTCAGGCTATGGTGCCCAAACGGAAGGAGCCCTTCACCAAGCAGATGTTAATTTCTCACGTCTTGGGAGCACCCGCCGGCCTCGACCTGGGAGGCGGCTGGTCCCTCGACTGGTCCTCTCGCGCAGGCAAGTCGTTAGCGGCCCTTACCGCTGTGCTGGCGCAGACAGGATTTCGAAAGTCTGAAGTTTCGGTGCCTTCGCAGCTAGACACGCTGCACTATTGCCTCCAGCGGTCGCACCTGCACTGGGTGATTCAAGGCGTGCCAGTAGATAGGCCGACAGCGGCGCAGCTGCGACAGTTGAGGGCGGGAGACTTTGCGGTGCTTACTCCGCCGCCGAGCAAGTCTGACCCCTTCGACATGGTGTGGGGGGGCAATCCAATCTGGCTGCCGTTCGTATTTGGTGAACCTCTCTGCGCGGCCATCGCTTTGGCAGATCTGCTGCTAGCGTGGCCAACAGACGGTGCAGTCGATAGTGCCGTGTTCACGCACGACGACGGGAAGCCGTTCACAGGGTCTCAGCTGGATAAGGCGCTTGAACGCATGCTGCTGCACGCATACCCGCCGGCGACAGTGCGGCTCTACTCTTGGCACAGCGCGCGCATATTCTTGTGCACGTCGCTGTTGGAGGCAGGGGCCTCGCGCGCTCAAATACAGGCGCTGTGTCGCTGGCAAACTGAGGACAGCATCGCAGTCTACGGCCGCCTGTCCGCGGCGTCCTATTCCGCGCTGATCACTGCAGCCATGGGCGTCTCGGTTACAACGGCGCGGGCTCATAATCTGATGCATGCGGCGCCGTTTGTAGATCAGCATGACGTGGCGCTGGCGCGCGCTGCCTGTGCTGCAGAGCATGATAATGCTCACTTGGACGCGGACATCGACCCGACCATGGACGCCGATGAGCCAGACGAGCTGGCAGGTTCGCCCGCCGGGCCTCCTGACACGCCGCTCACTGCCCGCGGAATACCCGTGTGAACCCGCGTGAGCCCGCAGCGACGGCGACAGACGGCAACAGACCGGCCGCCGAGTCTGGTCTCTCCTAGCTCGGTGTCACACGGTGCCATTTGCGGCACGGCCACACTGCGTTTCCATGTATCGCATTTGCTGGCACGGCTCACTGGCGCGGTGGAGCCCCATTTGCAGCACGACCACACTGCGTTTCCATGTATCGCATTTGCTGGCACGGCTCACTGGGGTTCGACATTCACTGGCGGCATGGCGGCACGGCCACACTGCGTTTCCATGTATCGCATTTGCTGGCACGGCCCACTGCTGCTTTTGTTTGGCCCGCCCACCCACCCTCGCCGGTGGGGGGATTCTACTTCCTCAAGCATGCAGCCGGTGATATCTATCTCTTCGAGCTCTCACCGCATTCTTCGTCTTCCGGCGCAGTCGCGAGCCTTTGCCTCACGTGAGGGGTCCATTGGCTAGCGCCGGGCTAGGCGGCTTTGCATGAAATAATCCATTCTATGTGTGACATGTGCCGGCCTAGGCAAATCCCAACAACCGTCGAACAGACTAGATACGGGACTCCCACACGCAACGTGTTGCGGTGGGGGTGTGTCGAATCAGTCTGGGTACATGTGAATGTAGGAAGGAGCCCGTGGCTCCTCCGTATGGACACAGAGCGAGAGTTCGTTGAGCTTTGTGCTCTCTCCTGTCGTGTGTCGGGTATCGCTGCGGGCTGACGCGCGTGTGCCTGCCCCGCCAGGTGTGCGGCTCGGCCCCAGTCTTGTGCTCTCTCCTGTCGTGTGTCGGGTATCGCTGCGGGCTGACGCGCGTGTGCCTGCCCCGCCAGCGTTCCCCGTTGTCGTGCGAAAAGGAGAGAGTTCATCGGTATTTGGAGCGCCAAGAAGGAATCGCCATTGGCAAGAATCGCTAGATGGATTTCGCGCTGACGGCGAACCCCAACGGGCCTAACGACCCGGCGAACCGTACGCTTCGAGGGGCCGACCCGCTGTATTCACTACCGCAGGGCCACCCCCTACGCCGCATTGGAGCCCCACTGCAGCCAACGCCAGGAGGTATCGCTATGACTCTGGATAATCTCTCAGCGTCGACGGTCGAGGCCGTTCTGTCGGAAGCATTACGCCCGGACGCAGCGCTCGCTCTGCTCGGCTTCGTGCTCCGTCCGCCCACGCCGCAGAAATTGGAACAAGTTCTCGGGCAGCTCGCTTCCGAGCCGCCCCCTCATCGGCTAGATCTCAATATCGCTTATTCGTCGCCCGCAGCCTTCGCCGCGGCCGTCCACGAAGTAGTGGCTCACCTAGATGGGAGTAACCTCAGCCCTGTCTACTCATGCAGCCCTGCTGATGTATATGATGCGGAGCCCAGTGCGGTGGTTCCGGCCGCCCTCGCCGCGCTGTTCGTCGGCAACGTTGCTCTTACCTGGGGGCATCTTTGCAACGGCGCGGGGTTTGCCGAGTACGCAGGCTTCGTCGCTTGGCATACTTTTGGGAGGTGCCAGGCAGCCTTGCGGGACGCCCCGGGCTCGCCGGCTCGGGAATTCTTTGCAGAGGCCGTCACCTGGGCTAGGAATCGCGGAAAGTTGGGGGCGGGCGCGACCCCCTTCATCCCAGCGGCCAACCTCGCCGATTGGCTACGGTCCACGTGCTTTCGGGAACCATGTTGCCCTTTCCTCTACGAGAATGGGGCCGCCGGCACGGACAGGAGGCTTCAGTGTGGCAGGGACAGAGACACACTGTCTTCAGGTACTCCGGAGCAACGGGCGGACGTGCTCGCTGAGTTGGCGGGCAAAGATCCGTTACGCGCACAGCTGAACTTCATATGGCAGATATTGGGGCCGGCATGCGCGCCTCCGGATGTGCGAGGGTACCTGGGGCAGCTCAGTCGGGCGCTGGTCGATGAGCCCGAGATCACCGACCCTTCGAGGGCCTTGGTGCTGAACGCCAAGTGCAAGAACTATGTGCACGCCCTCACGTCCGCTGCGGTGTCGACTAGCGGCTCGGCCCACTCTCGGGTAGCGGCAGTCATCGCCGCGGTTGGAAACAAATCAGCTCCAGGAGGCTCGAGTTCTGGGGCCAAGCCCTCTGTAGCCGCGGTGGTGGCTCAGAATTTCGCCTCGGCGCTGTCGGCTCAGGTGGGGTCTCCAGCGTGGCGTGCTCTCGAGCAAGCGTTGGGTGCCGAGCTAATGACGGCGCGGCCTAACAACTTGGCGATCTGCAAGGCGTTGATGAACTCGCCTATCTTGGCTGCTCGCCGCTTTGCTCTGGGCCATTCGGACGCCGGGGTGCTCGACCTCATGCGACTGTCGCCAGTACTGTCTCGGGCGAAGTCGTATCTCAAAGATTGGCAGGAGATGTTGTCGCGAATGCTCGTCGTCGACATGCAGACCCTGACCTTGCCCGCAGGAGTCACAGACCTGCGCTTGCCGGCGGCGGTCACCAATGCTCTCAAGCGCGGAGCATTTAACGAGATCTGCGTTGTGGAGGATCTGCTCCGGCCTAAGATCGCGGCGGACCAGTCGGTCAAGCTGGCGGATATGTTCGTCAACGGGCGAGTGCCGGCGAACCATGCCACCACTTTTGAAGGAGGCCTACTGCACGCAGACGCCGCGGCCGAGTTGGACGATGTGGCGGTTCGTATCTCGACGCTGCTGGGCATCCCTCGGACGGTGCCGCCGGCGGCGCTCCCACCGGCGCCGATGGCCGGGCAGCCAGTGCCGCCCCCGCCTCCGCAGCTCCCGTGGATCACGCTCAGCGACTTCTTCAGCACGGTCAACGCGACCCGCTTGAGCATAGCAAAGGGGGACCAGAATTTCGCCATCCAGCGCCGTAAAGATTTGGTGGAATTTGTCGACCTCTTCTGGAAGGACGCGTCGGACGAGTTCCAGCGTATCATCGGCGATGACAATCCGGTCGGGCGGGTCTCCGGCTCAGTGGTGGACATGTCGGGGGCAGCGGTCGTGGCTCTGGCAAAACTCCAGAGGGCTATTGCGGCCGACCAGGCGAGGCGCGTCACCGATCCAGAGGTCTCCAGCATGCTCGGCTGGTGGGAGGCCAACAAGGACACGCTGTCGGATCCTGCACAGCTGCGCCGGCTTATGCAGAGCACGACGTCGCGCGGGGACGGCGCAGGTGGCAGTGCCGACCTCCGAGGGCCAGTGCGCTCGCGATCTCCTTCTCGCACGCGGGAGGCACCCAGCTCAGGTGACAGGCGTTCGCGGCGCCTCGACTCGGTTTCTCCTTCTCGAGAGCACCGCGGCCACGGGTCAATGTATGAGCGTCTTGTGCGCCACTCCACTGACGGCGAGAGCTTCTGGTTTGTGAAGGACGGCACGGAGGAGCGGGCCTCGCCGGCGTATGACTACGCCACTCTGGAGCGGATCACAGGTTTCACCCGGGTGGAGAGAGATTTCCCGGTGCTCCTTTCCATCAAGAAAGGGGACGCTAAGATGGAGGTCTGTGGTCACAAGAGCGACCCCAAGCACGCTAGCATGTCGGCGGCGGCGCATCTGCAGGTCGAAGGTCTCCTAGAGAAGGCGCGGCAGCATTTTCGGCAGCCGCCGCGAGAGTAGCGGATTCTCGCGGCGGCTCAATCGATCCGCAGCTTAGCAGCGCTCGTCCAGAGCTAAAACCGTCGCTTAGGAAGCAGGAGCGTGGGAGCCGTTCTCCGTCTGCTCCGCGGGAGCACGTTACGGGAGACCACTCGTCGAGGTCGGTGTCCAAAGGCCGACAAGAGGAGAGGCTTGGTAGAGATCGCGCCAAGTCTCCGGGGCCACGGGCGGCGCCTGCTGGAGAGGCGGCGGCGGCGTCGGGCGCAGGGCAACCCCGACAGGACTCCAAGGGCAAGCGCCCTCGGGAGTCTCGCTCGCGTAGCCGCTCGCGGAGCTCTGAGCCGAGAGGGCCCTCAGCGCCTCAAGCAGGGCGCGCTTCCCCAAGTCGGGGTGGTCCCTCACGCGCTGCCGCTGCCAAGTCAGTGGTGATAGGCGGCCTCCTGGCTGGAGCGAGGGGAGCCTCGGGCGCCCCCCTGCCCCCAGCGGGCGTGCAATCGGTCGCGCCCATTGTGCCGCTGGCTTGTCCGGCCTCATGCGTCCGCACCCTGCTGCTGGTTGTGGCTTTGAGCCACGACGAGCCCATGCAAGTACTGCTTCCAGAAGAACCCGACTGCCTCTTTGGGGTGGTGTCGCCGCGGGCGACGCGGGAGGCAGCAGTGGCGGTCGCGAGCAGCTTGGCGAGTGCTTTGCCAGTGCCCGGCCTTCCGTTGAGAGGCGTCTTTCTCCCAGCATTCGAGACTGTGCCGCTGGCGGGGGACGTGAGCCTCAGCGTGGACCGCATAGTGGCCCTACCTTGGCAGATCAGAGGAGCGCTGCCGTTAGGGCGAGGGTGGCGATGGGCGAGCTTGGCGTTGCTGGCCGGCTGCGCGGCGCTCTACGAGCTGGTGGTCTTCGCCTTCTCGAGAGTGGCCAGCTATCGCCCGTCCACGTCCACCAGCGTTCTGTTCAAGCTGCTAGAACTGAGGGCGCGCCGCCGCACTGGCGCCAGAGCTCTCTCGGCACTGGCTCGGGCGTCGGGCTCCGCGAAGGAGGGCGGCGGCCGCCTACCGTTGAGTTGGGCGGGGGCGCGAGCGCGCACGTTGGCTGCCGATGAGCTGCTCAAGCGAGCGCTGCTCTCCTACAGCGAGGGCGACGAGCGCGAGATTGAGCACGTGCGTTCGTTTGCAGACCGAGTGCTGCCGGCGGCGGAGGACGACATCCCGCCGCAGTTCAGAGTCGATGGCGCTCTCCCCTCGTTTTCAAATCCTGCCCTCTTCGGCGCTCCTTTCTCCGTCCGGGTACAGCCGCCGAGGACGGTCTGGCTCACGGCGCAGCGCGGCCAGCCGCGTGTGCCCGCGGGCTTCTTGCCTGCGTGCTTTCTGGACTTGCTGCTTCCAACCGAGAGGGGGCGCTTTCGGAGCTGGTGCGACGACTTTCGAGGCTGGCTTGTCAGGCTGTGCGACGCGGCCGCCTTGTCAGACGAGGGGGCGCTAGCCGCGCTGCTCAAGGCTCGCCCGAAGGCTTTTGTGCTCTCTCAGTCGGGGCTGGTGCCAGAGGCCCGAGGGATCATCTGGGACTGTCGAGGGGACCATCCGGTCCCGCTGGACCTGGCTCCGGAGCCGGATACTCATCTCAATCTGGACTCCGTGCGTGAACTGCGAGCCTCGTGGCCCACGTGGCCGGACCAGGAGCTTTTCGCGCACCTGCTGGAGGGGGCTAGGTACAAGTCGGCGCCGGTGGAGCATCTTCTCCTGCAGCCCCACCTCACGTCCTTGCCTAGGGCCCTTCTGAACACGCATAGGGAGCTCGCGCGACTGGTGAAGCTCTCCTTCTTCGAAGTCTTCTGGTCGCCTCCCTTCCTCCCCTGGAACACTTTCCCAATGGGGGCAGTCTTTCGCAAGTTGGAGCCAGACCGGCCGAGGCGAACCACCGATGGGGGGGCGCCGCGCAAGGGCCAGGGCAGGGCGCTCTCGTTCGTGGACTCAGATGGCAAGAGGGTCATCCCCATCAATGTTCAGTCCAAATGGCCTGCGGAGGACTTGGCGAGGGGCACGACCGAGCTCTTCTATCAGCAGTGGGAGATCCGCCTCGGCGTCTCGCGTAGTTTCGTGCCGCCCGCGTTCACTCCAGTGCTGCCGCCCGGCTCGGCAGTGCCTCGGCCCCGTTCGTTGCCGCCGGCGGTCAAGCTGCGGGTTCTCATCCTCTTCGCCGGACCAGGGAAAGATCTCCGCCGCCTGGCCGTTTTCTTGCGCGAGGCGGGCGTCGACGTGGTGGAGATGGATCTGCTCTTGGGAGGCGAGGCGCACGACGTTACGCGCGCAGAGGTGTTCGAGCCCCTCATGAGAAGAATCGCCATGGGGGACTTTGCAGCCGTCTTCGCAGCACCTCCTTGCGCGACGTTCAGCGTAGCGCACGACCCGGTTCTGCGCCGCTGCGACGACGGTCAGATTGAAGGGGTGCAAGGGTTGCCCGACGAGTGGAAGGCTCACGTCAAAAGGCACACCAGCATAGCGCGCCGCACGGGCCGGCTGCTGCAGGCGGCTCATCAGCAGGGGCTGCTCTGGCTGTGCGAGAACCCCTCCTTCCGCGGAGAGAAAGGATCGCCGGCGTTCTGGGAAGACCACCTGCATCATGGCGCGCTCTGGTGTCTTGATGTCTTCAAGGATCTCGCTAACTCGGCAGGGGTCGACCAACTCGTTTTCGCCCAGTGTGAACTCGGGGCTGTGTGGCAGAAGTACACTACTCTGCTAGGCTCAACGGCGTTGATCGACCGCATGCCACAGCTGAAGAACCTGAAGTGCGGGCATGCGCGCCACGTCCATTTGGCGAAAGGTCGACGCGGCTCCGGGGAGAGCTTGTCGCAGGAATCTGCGGCCTACCCTCCGCTGATGAACGCCGTCATCTCGGACGCAATCGTCGCTGAGCTACAGGCAGTCTCTGGAGCGGGTCGAGCCTCACACGCCGTGGCTTTGCGCGACGTTTCGGCGCGAGGGGCCTTGCCCAACCAGGAGGTGGTGGACATCGACATCACGCGGCACGGAAGTATTCTGGAGCTCCAGAACCCGTTCAAGTTCGGACCCAATGGGCGGGAGCTAGGCTTGGCGCCGCTCTCATTGGCTACCTACGAGGGCTGGTTGGCGGCGCGCGTCACGCGAGCAGGCGACTACCCCTCGGCGTTGCCGGTCTCCGTGGCTCTCGCCCACCTCAGGGGAGGCGACGTCGACGCCGCGCTGCAGGCCTTGGTGGACAAGTACGGCGCGGAAGCCCAGTACAATCTCCTGCATTCCAAACGAGAGGGCGATGGGGTGCCGGGGCACGGCGCCGTGCTCAAGTTGCTGCTGGAGAACATGCTGTCCGGTGCGGGGAAGCCACCGTGGCCGAGAGAGCTTAAGATCACGGTGTCAGAGATCATGAACGACCTCTCGGTCCTCATGCACTTGTCCTACCTCACTGGAGAGCCTGTCTTCCAAATCACGAGCGACGTGAAAGACTTCTTCAACCAGCACTACCTCGCGCGATCGGAGTGGAACAAAGGGGGCCTACTGACGCTCGACCTGGAAGCCATGGTGGGGGACCTCAGCGCCGTTCGGGCGGCCCACCCTCACCTGGTCTACATCGCCGAGTACGTGTTGGGCTTTGGGCTTTCTCCAAACTCTAACATCTG
>Ga0115008_10005086_pt1 | contig 10903 bp, 16 predicted proteins | sample FraStrMetagenome_FD_87164 | JGI IMG/M metagenome (GOLD analysis project Ga0115008, IMG submission 87164) | Marine eukaryotic phytoplankton communities from Arctic Ocean - Fram Strait ARC3M Metagenome | ecosystem: Environmental > Aquatic > Marine > Oceanic | place: Fram Strait | collected...
ATTTAGAAAAATCGCAACATTATGAAGGTATCGCGGAAATGTCCAAAAAGTGGAAGAATAAATTCGACTGGTTGGAAATTGAATTGAGAAATTACAGAAATGACTTCATTCCCAAAATGCCATCTCGTCCATCAGCGCAAAAACTTGACATGTGACCAAATACCTGTAACTCATTTTTTTATATACGTTTTTCCGTAAGTTCATTCACTTAAAGTACTGTAAAAGTAATGTGCCCGACTGTCTACCTGAAACCAACTTGTCACTATCAACTTGAAAGTTCTTCAATTATTTATTTGTAAATTATAAAAATAAAGTAACAAATTAACCGGAAAAAAATAAAAAAATACTTTTTCTTGAGTTAAAATCATTGAAAGTTTTTTTTAACAAAAAGTGTCAAATGAGCAGTGAAGTCTTCAGTCGGGTGGAGAGCGGTTTTATCCGAATCGGTCAATACTTGCGATATAAGCTGAGAGAGAAAATCAACTACTCTTGTTGTGAAAAGCCGCGTTCTTTGCGACTAAGAATATGATCAAATAAGAATAAAAAAATAATAAGTATCAATATGTGGTGCCCTCAAGTGGTAAGACTTTTTATATAAATCCCAAAAATCCCTCAATAATAGCTAATTGAGTTATTTGTAAATGTTCAAATACAAGTTTATTTATAAGATGAAGCAGATGCAAATGCAGATTACGGAATTCGATTACGGCTTGATGTTCCATTGATTTATTAAAAAATATTACTTCGATAAAATTGAGCTTTTATCGTACCCGATTACTTTTGATCTGATTTACGTAACTATATCAAAACCGGACCCTCGAAAATTATCAAGTATTTTCTTTGTATTTCAATCGAAACAAAAGAAGTTTTCCAGCGCTCCTCTTCGCTGGAGGAGAACGGCTAGCAAGGCCACGTGTCGTAGTCACGATCTACATTCGAATCGCTGCGCGGCGAATCAGGCATCGCCGGTGCCACTTACGTGGCGATTTAGTTCTATCCGCCGTTTGTACTGGCTCTCTTTCTTTAGTCAAGAGATTCATCCCCGAACTACGCGACTCATGAAGGTTTTTCTTGGAGTTCTTGCCCTTTTGGGCCTTGCTCATGCTGATGATAAGAAGGGACCACTTGTTACTGACAAGGTAAGTTACTTTATGGGCGTTATCCCTTCCCGTGACAGATAAATTGTTTCCTTGAATTTAGCTAATGGCTGAAAGATGCAAAAGTAAATGCGTGAAGCGCCGTTTTTGCTCCGCCAGGCAGCGTGGCCCACGCTAGCACGTTTTTAGCGAAATTCTATTGAACAACTAATTGTTCGCTTTCCCGCAAGGGTTAATTACGGATGCCTCTATCATCCAAATTGTATTTTTTAATTAATTTTGAATTCTAGGTTTTCTTCGATATGACCATGGGCGGCGAAGATATCGGCACCATCGAGATCGGTCTGTTCGGCAAGACCGTCCCCAAGACTGTTGAGAATTTTTACACGCTCGCAGCTGGCACCAAGGGATTCGGCTATGCTGGCTCCAAGTTCCACAGAGTTATTAAAGATTTCATGATCCAAGGTAATGCTTCATTCTGGCTTTTACGACTTTGATTTTCAATGGAAATGCAAATTCGTAAAACGATCGTGAAAGTTGAGAATAAAACGAAAAATCTTAGGTGGTGATTTCACCCGAGGAGACGGAACAGGCGGCAAGTCCATCTACGGCGAAAAATTCGCCGATGAGAACTTCAAGCTCAAGCACTACGGCGCCGGCTGGCTCTCAATGGCCAATGCTGGCAAGGACACTAACGGCTCTCAGTTCTTCCTTACCACGGTCAAGACCCCATGGCTCGATGGACGACACGTTGTCTTCGGAAAGATCCTCAGCGGAATGGTAAACAAGCTTATTTTTTATTTTATCTGTAAATTTAATATTTAGGATGTTGTCCGAAAGATCGAGGGTACGAAGACTGGTGCTCAGGACCGACCTGTCAAGGACTGCGTCGTCAAGGCCTCCCGACACGAAGCTGTCGCCGAGCCCTACGCCGTTGCCAAGGAGCCCGTCAATGAATAAATCTCCCTCAACCGTCCCTGCCAAAACTGATAGAAAAAATGCCCCAGCTTCAAATTCGCCTGTTTTCAAAAAATCGAAAACAAAAATTAGAAACAATTAATAACTGTCCAAGTAAAATGACTGAAGTGCAATTCTCGACAAATGTCCATCTAATAAAATTATTATATTAATGATATGTTTTCAACTCAACATTTTGTTGTGTTCTGAACTCAAGAATGGGAGTTATAATCGCAAGCATACTTTCAAATACAATATTAAACACATTAATTAAAAAGGGCGTCATTCGTATGGAAGTTCTCATCAGTTGATTATCATCAATCATATAATAAAAAGCGTTCACGATAAAGTGCCAAAAAGTGATGGAGTTTACTACGATCGTGCTATTTTCGAATTCAAGAGCTATTGAAATTAACAATTATGAGTTTTGATGCCAACAAAAAATTTGATGATAATTCAGGTTTGAAAATTATAACTGCATCTAATTTCTCTTGTGCAGATTCTGATAAAAGCCTTTTATCCAGTTATGAGTCCTTTCTTTTTGCGAGGTGAGATTTTGTCACTGGGCCAAGTGAAAACTTCTTGTCTTGTGAATTAGGGATTGTCAGAGTTTGATCCGCTTCTGATTCATAACATGCGTGATTTTTTTGCGATTTTTGAAATTTTCGCTAAAAATAATTTATGAGGAAAAAGAAAATAGATTTTTTAGAGAAAGACGTTCTTGCCGTTGATTTATCCGAGGAACAGGTCATACTCACTGTAGGAATAGGTTTGGGTTCTAAACTTTAGACCAGTTTAACTGTATTTCGCAACGAGTACGAAATACCTAAACTAAGCGCGCCGGTTCGAGCTTCTTTTTACCACTTCGAAAGTATGATCTTGAAAAAGAGCACTGTTGCTGTTATCGAATGCTCGAAAAAGTTGAAGATCCGAGCATGTCCGAACGATATATGCCCCGATGTCGTTTACCGCGGCGACAACGAATACGCTTTTGAAAGCCTAGAGACTATTCATGATGGGACAGTATTCAGTTGCGGGAGAAAAGGAACCATTTTGAGATTAGGAATTTGGTCTTTAATGTTCAAGATAATTATATTCCTCTTTTACTAAAACCAAAAATAAGTTCACAGTCCCGCTTTCGTGAAGTTAGAAACAACTGTTTTCAAGTCAACATGCCGTATCGACCACAGTTTTCCAGGAAAAGTTCTGAGCTAGAGCACAATCCTATTTATCAAGGAAAAGTATCGAACTTAATTTAGAGCCAAAGATCATGTGGCTTTCCGCTAGTGACCAAGAAAGGATTTCGAGACTGCCGCTTTATCAGATGACGGGACTCATAAAAAATCTTTCAAAAGTGCTAGTGGACTGCAGCAACCCCGATGATTTCATGTTCGACAGCTGCGTTGAAGACAAAGCACCTAATTGCCAGGGTGATTGGAAACGGTCCTTGCTCAACATTAATAACGGCCTTCTAATCATGATAATCTAAGAATCAGTCTTGCGCGACACAAATCGTAAATACTATAAATTTGAAAGAGCGAAAATTTTATTTGCAACGTGTGTTGTCTTTTGTTAGAGAGGAAACTAGAGACTGAATATATCGATTGCTTTTGCATTATTTTTAAGCAAGAAAAAGTCAAATCTGCCCGTGTTCAAGAGGTAGGAAAACACTCCTTTGAAGAGTAGTAAATGGAGGTGATTAATTGGGCTTATTAGACCTCGAAATTTACGATTCTGGGCGGAAAAAAGCGCTCCATTGTCAAGTTGACTACTTGAGTGTTTATGAAAATCGAATAGTCGAAACGAGCAAGACAATTTATCTGAGAGATCCGCTTTGGGGAAAATTGGATTTGAACTTTTTGATGGACGGTGAAATACGCAGAAATGGTAAGAAATTTTGTATTTCACTGATTTGTCTTTCTGACGGTTTAGATGAATAATCAATAACATTTTGCTAATTTATGCAGCATTATTTACCTGAATGGAGTTTCGCTTTTAGACACGATGATAGAGCGCATCCCTGACGAGAATAATCAATCAAAAAATACGAGTGGAGACGACAAAATCGCGATGGGACTCCCAGTGACCTGGATACTTGTCATAGCAGGAGCCAGTCTCTTCCTTGTCTGCATTATCATGGTAGCCTTAGGAATTTTCAGACGACAAAAAGCACAGGAAAGAATGCTGAAAAAGAGGCCAAGACCGTCGAGGTAGGAGAAAATCTATTTCAATTTCTTTTAATTTTATTTAAGAACTTCGACGCTTGAACACCGCCTTGATGCAAACGATCTCCTTTTACGACTGCCAAGTGAAGACACTTCAAAACCAGATTCTCCAAAGCCAGTTTAATAAGTTCTCAAAATGCTATTTTTGAAATAGATGATCTTCTCCTGCGATTATATGAGATGCATTGACAAAAAACACAAAACACTCGCAAAAGTAAAAAAAAATGGCGATTGAACTTTTGCATATTATTTGGGTATTTTTTCAATTTTTTATAGTAACTTTATGTTGAAGTAGAGCAGTCGATACATGAAGTAAAATCATGGATAATTGCATCTGAGAACCCGAGAGTTTTCCGTAAAGGAGTGATTTGGGAGATTGCAGGTTACAATGCATAGAGAATAAATTATGAATATGACTGGCTGAGCAAAGAAATATATTCATATCCAAGCGAAAAGATAAAGTGGCGGATTACAAACTGGCGCAGGTTTCGTTGAACTACTGTGGGACTACATCATACCCTCTACTGGATATACTTTTTGAAGCTATATAGAGAAGTGGCTGTACATAGAAACAAGATTTTAAGACGGAGCTTTCTGTTCAAAGCGAATCATTAGATTAATATTTATGAATTTCTATGATTCTTGCGAGAAAAGTAAGAATGAAATAGAATAACTGACACGGTATTGCAAGAGAAGAGAATAATAGCAATGTATAACGAGTGAAGCCAGCTTTGTCTGTGTTATTCAGGATGGTGGGTGATCTAGTTGCTCTTGGAAGCATTTTTGCAATGCATAATGAATATCGGCGTACGAAACGACAAGCACGTTTTCGTTGTCTCGCGAGTTCATCACAAAACGCTCAGAACTGGCCGAGTCGAGCTTGTTCAGACAGCTGATCACGTGGAACAAGTCCATAAATGGAGTTCCATTTGGCCCAACTTGGTGATATAAATAGTTTCTGAAATATTATTAGACGAGTTTTATTTCAAAAAGACTGACCGAAAGAGTTTGAGCAAGTAACGATCTCCAGTCTCATACTGCCCGTATTCACCGCGATCCGACACTCCTAGCTTGCAGATCAATCGGAAGAGTCGACCGTTTTCCAGAGTAAGACTACCAAAAAGATGAGATAACAATTCGTCAATTAGAAGATACCTAAGTTGATTCTCTATTTCGTCTCCTCTGACTAGCGCGTCGTCGACCATCGTATAAAACCGTGCACCAATAAGTGGCATAAGATCATTTATGTTTCTTATCCTCCTGCAATCATTTTTATTAAATCAAAATTTTTCTCAACGGACCTGTTGACGGGCATGCCAGCTCCGCCCATGACAAGCTGCGATATTAACGAATGGAGATCTTTAGAATATTTCTTCGAAACGAAGTCAAGCACTTTTCCTACCAATATTTTATAACACAAAGAATAGTTATTTATATACCGATCTGATCATGGTGTCCTTTTATAATATTATTCGACGTGAGACAGAGAATAATGTATCCAAGACTTGTTAAATCTCGTTGTTGATTTCTAGCCAAGCTTTCACCAGTTCCCTGGAGTAAGTCTGTAACTGCAATTCCTGCCAGTTTCACTCGTTTTTTCCCAATAAAAATTATTTTCGATAGTTCGAGACATCTGTAAGCAAGCCCATGTGCATGAATTGTCCTAGATAGACGCCTGTTAGCTGCGTCAAGCTTTGTGTTCATACCTGAGCGCAGAAGTGATTTGAATGATGATTGACCAAATAACACTCTCCTTCAGAAGAGGCTTGTGTTTTGGGCTCATATGGTGTGAGTGACGGAAGAAAAGGTCAAGCGCCGATTCTGCTCCAGGATGAAAGTCATAAATGAGCAGTAATGAGTTGTCTTGGAAAGCCTATACAGAATTAAAGAATGAAAATTTATAACCAAACTTACTTTTGAGGTGAAAACTTCATGTAACCGGACAATATTTGCGTGTTTAATATTCTTCCATTTGTCAATCGTTTGTTGCCCAGATCTTGATATATTTGTACATGCTTATTTAATAAAAATTAAGAGTTATGAATTGTTGTAGAAGCAACTAACCGTGGATTCTTTTCATAGTATACTGCAGTCCGTCTCGATTATTCACCCGGAATAATGACGTGACCATGGGATGAAGTGTAGATGATTTTTGCTCTTTTTTCAGTGGAAACAGCTTTGAAAATGTTACAAATTTGAGAAACTCAAAGTAACTGACCTCGTGATAAGAATTAGTAAGAAAATTTCCTTTTTCTGTCAGGTGATACGTGTTGACTTCTCTTGGCAGTCGCAGCTCATCGCCACTCTCATGGAGAGTGAGCTGACAAAGAAACTGCTGGTTTAGGAGTCGCTCTCGGATGTCTTCATCCATAAAAAAGGAGGGTCGTTGGGGCTGGGGAGGTGGGCGAATGTAGTTGTAATCGGCGCCGTTGTAATCATACATCATCGAGTTGTACAGCTGCGTGCCGTCGTTTAGATTTTGAATGGAGCGATTATTTTGAGTTTGAAGAGGATGAGCGTGGGAAGTAGGGTGCTGATGAGGGTTGAACGCTGCTTGAAGATGGCTAGCAGGACCGTGCTGATGCAAGTTCTGCGGCATAAGATTATTCTGCATCATGTTATTGAAGTTGTTCTCCATCACTAGACATTTTTTAGAATGAGAGTAGAAGGACTAACAACGATCGGGAACGCGTGGTAACTGACTGTGCATTGAGTACGGATTTGTTGGTGGATGTACGCGAGCCGATTGAGGCGGACGATTATATCCACTGCCATCCAAGCTTGCTGATGAATAAACAGGACTTGTTGATGGATGGCTGTTCGGTATATTATAAGATGGAGCCGTCGGCTGCGGAATCATCTGTCCACCAGGACCTGAAAATCGTATTTCATAATATAAATTAAAAAAAGTGAAAAACAATATAATCACACTATCTGTTTTTATATAGATGCCGATATCATAGATACCGATTTTTCCTCCAGGAAATCGTGTCCCTGGCAAAAACTCCATTTTCGGAAATTGACTTTGTTGCTGTCCATTTAGTCCTTGATTGATATGAGATTTTGAAGAAAAGCTTATATTTTTTACCTCTTATTTCGGATTGAAGATTGTAGTTTGGGGCATTGTTCGAAGCAGCTTCTCCGTAGTCAAAGGTCATCTGCTTATTTAAAGATACAGTAGTTTTTTTATTTAAAAAACTTACCAGAGAGTTGTTCAGGTCAAATTTCTATTCCCATCTGTCAATAGCTTCCCGGGCCCGTGAGCCCGTTAGCTGTACTTTATTTCTATCGATCTTAAATTTAAAAATCACTTATTTGAAATAAGTTATTTCAAAAAAATAAAATTCCGGGTAAATGGCAGTTGACCTAGAGATAGAAATGTTTTCAAGAATTTGGCTGGCGTAGTTTAACATCACGGATGAGCTTGGCGACGGCCTGTGGATTCGCACCGAGTTCGATGCAGTTGATTGCAGCGATAAGCGTTTCTCGATCAAGACCAGTATTGAGAAGCTCGCTAGAGAAAACGATTAATCAAATTTTCAAAGAATAAGTAAACCTTATTTGGTAAATATCATCTTGCCATCGAAAATCAGACATTTCAGGCATTCTTAAAAAATCAAATAAAAAAGTCGTCTTTCTCAACATCAAACATCTTTCTCCTTCAGATGTTGCATAATGGCAGGATATAGGGCTTGCGCTCGCTTATTAACAGCCTTCATTTCGTCCTCTATGTTTTCAGCTACTGAAAGAATCCCCGTCACTTGGTTGAGCTCAGGCATGATCGATGCGAATGTTCCCATTGTCGCTGCTGAATATGAATGTGAGGCGAAATTCACTCTATTGTGTCTGGAAAGGCCATTTGTAGTTGTACAACAATAAATTTCAATTATGATAAAGTCCATTATTGTAAGAATTGATTTAAATAAAATTTTATCGAATATTTAATCTCTTTCAATTTCGCTGGCCCATACCTCCAATAACGACGCCATACATATCAAGGCCGGCATCAGCTGCGGCGAGTCCACACGCTGTGACAATAGCGGCCATTGTGGTCGTTTCCGCTAAGCCTTCGCAGATCACTTGAACGCGCATGTCTATCTGGCTTTTTGGGTAGCGTTTGAGCAGAATCACGGACTTGAGTGCTTCCTCGATTATTTGCGCTTCTTCTTTTTCCTCTTCTGTCGTTTTTGATGGAGCTCTTCTTGATGCTCGAGACGCAAATGCACAATATGACAATTCAATCTTGAGCAATCCACTTAGTGAGAAATCCTCTCGCTTTGCGAGATCTTTCGGGCCAATGCATGCAACCATAACTTCGAAGAAATGTAAGCCAAGATATTTTCTAAAAATTACCTTTTGCACCGTTGTACTCAACATAAGAGCTTCCATTCGCATTCTTTATCACAGATGAGTTCAGTAAAACTTCATCCTCCTCTTCGTCTTTTTCAACAGCTTTTTCTTTTAGGTAATACTTGTATGAAACAGAATCTTCTGGAAATGGTAGTCTTCTCTGATCTGGCATATTTTACTGAATGAATTCATTATTTTTGAAAGTCAGTTGGATTGACAGACATTTTTAATGCAAAATTGACAATTTCTAACAGATGATTCTTATTTTTAGAGCAAGAAATAAAATGTGTCAGAAAGCTGTATATTTCCAATTCTTGTAGCTCAAAGACGCGTGTTTTGAGAAAAAAAAATTAAACTGGCGGTGAAAATAGTCGATGAAGATAGCAGTTAAGCTTGCTTTTCCTCATCGAGCCCATCGAGAATATTACTAAATGCTTCGATGATGCGACGATTGTTCTTCAAGTCCTTTTTCTGGTGCTTGAACTTAATAAATCAATGAGCTTTTCGAAAGTTTAAGATTTTATTTTACAACAGCGAGCTGTTCGTTTTTCGCATGCATCAGAGTTTTCGTAAGAACTGTTCTTTTTTCTGTTTTGAAAAATATGTTCTAAAAGTTTGCTGATTCCTCGACAAAACAGTTCCTGTATTTTTGCTCGTCCATCACGCGGTCTGTAAATGCACCCACTAGTTTCCCAGCTCGATTCACCAGCTGATACATCAGTTCTAGACTTCCCCATTCATTTATGTAGTCTATAATAGTTCAAAGAACATTATATGCTTTATAAGATTACCCATTGTCGACTCATCCTGTACTTCATTTGGGAGTGCTGCCAGCTTCTGTCTCTCGGCGATGTCTGACGAAAAATTTTATCTGGCTCTTAAAAGTAAAAAAGACTCACCGGAACTTGCCGCGTCTTCTGCAAGCTGAATTATATCTTGCTCAAGTTTCGACAAGTCAATTTTTGTTTCTGGTGGAGGCCCAAGCTCTATTCTTCGCCTTTTCTTCTTCGTCTTTTTTGCTTTCCGGTCTTCCTTCTTTCGTTTTCGCTTCGCTTCACGCTTTTTACGCTCGGCTGTGGTTGCTGCGTCATCAAGGGTTTCCGACAATTTTTTCGCCGTTTCGTTCATTTCCGCGTTCACATTGTAGCTCTCGTCCAGAATACTCTCATTCTCAAGCTGCGGTGTAGCTTTTCGCTCCTTCATTTTCAAGTAAATTTCAGTGGTACTCAAAATTTTACCTCAACGCAATTTTCGAATTGTCGTCGCTGTTCGGCAAAAAGCACTCCTCGTAAGCCTTTAACATATTCTTCTGTGAACACAGTTCGACTTTCCCAGACGGCAAGCACATTCATCAAAGATTTCAAAAGTCGCTTTAATTTTTTATTTTTTCTTCAGATTATATAAATTACCTGATCACATATTCCAAAAGAGGCAAAAGCCCCAGGTAAATGCGGAAGAAAAAATTTTCGAAATGGAGCGCCACGTTTGATGCCATTTTGAAGTAGATCATTCGCCAGATAGACGAGAGACTTCTTCTTCGAGTTGTTGTCCGTTGTCAAGAGAGTACGGAGCTATTTTTTTATTTCAATCGAATTTCAAAGAAGCATTTACCCAAGATTTAACAATGACGTCGCCATGCTCATGGTTCTTGATCAGCCAACGGGAAATGCTTTGAACCGACTCCTGAGATTTAGTCAGATCATTTTTGAGTTTGAATTCAAGCGCTTCAACACTGAAAGGCTCGCTTATACCCATCCCGAGCCTTTTCTTGTCCGAATAAATTCTAAAATTAAAAAATAAGTGCGATTAGATTCGGCAATCAAATGTAAGAAGAAGGAATATGTTTTCAAGAATAAAAAAAGCCGCAGCGGGTGACCTGCAAGCGGCAAGTTCACTTATGTTATCAAAGGTGTTATCCGAATCTATTTTTGCTGATCTTTGGTCGTCAGTTGTCACTCGTCAAGGGTGCTAACGCGCCAATGTACTTATAAAAAATCGAAAAGAGAAAACACGCTCAGGGCACAAGAAATTAGATGCAACAGTAAAATGAACATTCCAGTTTCAGCTCAGATAGTTGTACCACTACCAACACCTCAATCTGGTCCTCCTCCGCCAGCACTACCTGTCCCTCCACCACCCCCACCACCAGCAAGTTTACCAATAGTTGGGTCTTCATTGAATGGAGTCCTTTTAGAGAATTCAGTAGAAGATACTGCGATGGATATTTCTTTATTACTGAAGGTAGGGACCTTCTGTCTGTTTTAGTTTCGCATG
>Ga0115008_10005089_pt1 | contig 10900 bp, 9 predicted proteins | sample FraStrMetagenome_FD_87164 | JGI IMG/M metagenome (GOLD analysis project Ga0115008, IMG submission 87164) | Marine eukaryotic phytoplankton communities from Arctic Ocean - Fram Strait ARC3M Metagenome | ecosystem: Environmental > Aquatic > Marine > Oceanic | place: Fram Strait | collected 2012-06-18
GCAGCCGCTTCATCTCCATTGTCCACAGCAGCAACCTCACGGGTCAACCGCTCAAGCGCGGCCTCATAGAGCTGACGCTCGGAATAGCTCTGTTCGCGCTGGTCGTCGCTGCGATGCAGGTCACGCACGACCTCGGCGATGGCAATCAAATCACCGGAGTTGATTTTTTGCTCATACTCCTGCGCCCGCCGCGACCACATCGCACGCTTGACCTTGGCCTTGCCTTTCAAGGTGGTCATCGCTTTCAAAATCACGTCCGGCGAACTCAGCGACCGCATGCCAATCTGTACGGCTTTATTTGTCGGCACCCGCAAAGTCATCTTGTCTTTTTCGAATGAAATCACAAATAGTTCTAAAGAAATACCCGCAACTTGTTGTTCTTCGATCGATACGATCTGGCCCACACCATGCGCCGGATAAACCACATACTCGTTCGGGCGAAAATCGGGTTTTTTTGACTTACTCATTCGAACCTTCCTCAAAGTGAACCATCGAACAACAACACACTGCCCCCAAATATCGTTAAATATTTAGCTCTGGTGTGACACTGTCAATGACTGCCGTCTGTGCAGCAAATAAGCTTATTACAGACCTAGTTAACGTTTAGGTTGCGAGTGTAACATAAAATTGTCTAAATGCCCAGCGCGGGAAATATTTGTGCTGATTGGCCTTGTAATTAAAGACATGCCAATTGAATACAGGCGTGGTTTGCGTGCAACATGAAGCAAGCCCTCCGAATCACCAAAAAAATTATCCGCCCTCGCCGGGCTTTTCAGAAAAATATTTATTCATCTTATCGGGTTCACCGTCACGTTCATCCGCATTCGGCATCGGCTCTTTCTGGGACACAATCACCGGCCATACCTCAGAGAACTTGCGATTGAACTCAACCCATTGCTCCATGCCCGGCTCTGTATCCGGGCTTATTGCATCAGCCGGGCATTCGGGCTCGCACACCCCACAATCGATACATTCGTCAGGATGAATGACCAACGTATTTTCGCCCTCATAAAAGCAATCGACCGGGCAAACCTCAACACAGTCGGTGAATTTACACTCGATACAATTTTCGGTGACAACATAGGTCATGGACGCTTCCCACTCAGGTTCCCTTCGTAGGTAATGCAACCGTTCAGGTCATTCAAGCGTTCGGCGATTGTAAAGATCAAGATTGCGACGATCTTGTTTGCTGGGTCGGCCTTTTCCCTCAAATCGTGGTGCTTGAGGGTGTTTTTCCCGCTCAGGGGTCAAGTCGTGATACAGTGTTTGGGCCTCGCTTGCCGGGCCACGCCGGCTGCCAATGGCACGCAGTTTTACCACGCGCACGTCGCGGCCCTGCGCGAAGGTTAAAACGTCTCCAAGCTTAACGTTTGTGGCTGGTTTAGAAACTTTTTGACCATTGACCCGCAAGTGGCCAGCCCGCACTGTCCCTGACGCGAGACTGCGGGTCTTGAAAAACCGCGCTTGCCACAACCATTTATCCACGCGCAGCTTATCAACTGGGTCGGTCACGTTAGATTTTATCTTTCAGCCCCATCAAAGCAGCGGCAAACGGATTGTCAGGATCGATCTGTTGGCTTTTCTTTGGAGAGGCGGCAAATTGCTTTGGCCCTTCGTTGCGACGGGGTTTACCCTTACCCGGTTTGCGGTCGTTATCTCGATTAAATTTGTCCCGACCTGTTTTTTGTTGACCGGCTGCCGTCTGTCGTGACTGACCGGATTTGGCCGAACCAGCGTTATTTTGAGCTGTCTGCTCTCCATTTGCCTTATGATGACGGGCTTTGCGCTTGTGGGGTGCGCCACGATGATCACCCTGTGCAGGATCTGCAGTACTGGCCGCTCCATCTTTTTGCGATCCACTGAAACTGCGGCCCTGACCCTTTGGCTTTGATTGGCCGCGATTGCGCGCCCAAGTAAAAGTGAAAAACACCTCTATATCAGGCGCAGCTTCAGTCGCAATCTCGTCTGCTGCTTCGCTCACTGCGGGCTCAGTATCTGCTGCCTCGCTCACTGCGGGCTCAGTATCTGCGTTCTCGATCGTCTGCTTGTCGGTCGTCCTGCCTGCAGTTTCGGAAGCCGTGCTCGCAATAGCGATTTCAGTCGCAGCCGCAGCTTCAACCGCTGGAGACTTTTCAGGCGCCACTTCAGGTTCATTGCCAGTCTGCGCCACTGTCTCGGCAGAAACCTGAGCTACCGTTTCCGTGACAAAAGGCTCTTCGGCACTGGGGCTGTCGGCTACAACACGGGGGCTGTCGGCTACAACACTGGGGCTGTCCTCTGCCACAGCGCCATCTTCAACGACGCCAGAGTTTGCCGCTTCGGTTGCACCTTCTAATGGTGCTTGCGCGGGCGCCTCAGGCTCGTTTGGCGTTTGTGGGGTATCTGCAACGACGGCTGCAGCAGGATCGACCGGCTTGGTTTTCACCTTCACCCGCTCGGCCCGCACGAACCGATAGCCGAGCCCCTGCATCAAATCTGCAAATTGCTCCAGCGTCATCCCAGTGATCGACAACATATCGGCTTTTGCCTCAAAGCCGCCACGGCTGTCCTCAGCGCGCAACTGGTCTGCCAGCCTTTCTAGCATATCCACCCGTATCGCCCGCGCACCAGAGTTGCGATAGCCTGCCATCGTGTCGCTACCCGCGCTTGCAGAAGCGTCAACGGGGACCGTCACCAAACCTGGGGGAGGGGCTTCGGGAAATTCGTCAAGTCCCTGCATCAAAGACCAAAGCACCAGCCGCAGTCGTGTTGGCGCGGGCTTTAACAAAAGCGGCAAAAATACCGTGAATTGCCCAAAGCGAACCCCATGCTTGCGCAGCAAACTACGGGCATCCTGATCCAGTGCTTTGACATCCTCGGCCACGTTGCTGCGCGCAACGATGCCAAGCGCTTCTTTCATCTGAAAAGCAAACCCGCGTGCCAGACCGGTGAGGCTGTCGTCATTTTGTAAATTAAGCAGCGGCTCAAACAGCGTCGCGACCTTGCGATCGATAAAATGCTGTAGACGGCGTTCGACTTTTTGCGCCACATCAGTGCCGGCTTCTTCATCAACAAAAGCATGGATCTTGGGCTTGAGAGGATCATCCCCAACCACTAACTTACCCACAGCTTGAGTGCCCCACATAAGGCCACCTTGTTCGGTGAAATCAATCTCTGTATCGGGCGAGTTATAGAATCGGTCCGCCCGCAGATGGAAATGCGGTGCTAAGGCCTGCAATCCCACAGTTTTCAGCGTTTTTGCTTCCTGACCGCTCGCCTCTTGATCCTGACGAAAACGGAACCCTTCCAAGCGACCGACGAATTCTCCTTCGACAGTCACCTCACCTATATCATTTACCTCGGCCAACAGGGCCTCCTTCTGTTTCAACCGCCGTATAAGCACAGAAGTGCGCCGGTCTACGAATCGCTGTGTTAAACACGCATGCAGCGCGTCTGACAATGTATCTTCTACAGCGCGGGTTGCGGCCCGCCAATCCCTTTCGTCACCCAACCAACCAGAACGTTGCGCAACATAAGTCCAGGTGCGAATATAGGCCAACCGCATGGATAGGGTATCGATATCGCCATCGCTGCGATCTAGCCTCTGCATTTGCCGTGCCATCCAAGCATCGGGCACCCGCCCTTTTTCATGCAAAAACCCAAAAATTTCTTGCAATAATGCGGCATGCTCTGCACGGCTGATGCCGCGAAAATCTGGAATGCGGCAGACATCCCAAAGCAGGCGCACCGAGGCGGGGTCACTGGCGCGGGCCGCTATCTCGGCATCTTGCGCTAATAATTTAAGCGCGGCCAGATCATCGGCCTCGCGCGCACGCACCAGACGCTCATGGTCGGGTTTTTGCTCTAGTGACGCAATCAGTGCCGGTAGCGACCCAAAGCGCATCCCGGCATGTCTCCAGTTCACTTTACCGATCGGCGAAAACCGGTGCCCGGTAATGGCGCGGGCCACCTCATCCTCAAGCGGCGGGGCCTCTCCCGTAACACCGAAACTGCCATTGCTCATCCCGCGACCGGCACGGCCGGCAATTTGGGCCAGCTCGTTGGGTGCAAGGGGCCGCATCCGGCGACCGTCAAACTTGCTCAGCGCAGAGAACGCCACATGATTAACATCAAGATTTAACCCCATGCCAATCGAATCGGTGGCCACCAGATAATCAACCTCACCGTTTTGATACATCTCGACCTGCGCGTTGCGAGTGCGCGGCGACAAGGCCCCCATCACCACTGCGGCACCACCCTTTTGACGCCGGATCAATTCGGCGATTGCATAGACGTTCTCAACAGAAAATCCGACAATGGCACTGCGCGGCGGAATACGGCTCAGTTTCTTTGATCCGGCATAGGTCAGCTCAGACAGGCGCTCACGGTGCTGAAACGTGGCCTCTGGGACCAGTTCGGCAATGGCGCTGCGCATCGTATCAGCCCCCAAAAATAACGTTTCTTTTAGACCGCGTGCCCGCAACAGCCGGTCGGTAAACACATGTCCCCGTTCGGGATCAGCGCAGAGCTGAATCTCGTCAACCGCCAGAAAGTCACAGCCCATGCCGTCAGGCATCGCCTCAACCGTGCACACCCAATACTGCGTGCGCGGCGGCACAATCCGTTCCTCGCCAGTGACCAACGCCACCACTGATGGCCCCCGCACAGCAACGATCCGATCATAGACCTCTCGCGCCAAAAGCCGCAATGGCAGGCCAATGATACCGGTCCGGTAACCCAGCATACGCTCGATTGCGTAATGCGTTTTGCCGGTATTGGTCGGGCCCAGAACCGCAACGGTCCTTGACTGCTCGGTCATATTTGCCCCTTTGATTATATCCTGTTACCCAGCAGGCTCTGCTGCAAACGATCTCGGGCACCTCGTACGGTGATGTCAGACGGATGTATAGCAAGAAACGCGGCATAAGCCTCAAGCGCCATCTGTGGCATATCCAGACGTTCAAATATACCCGCCATTCCACGCAAAGCCCCGAAATGATTGGGGTTAAGGGCAAGACTACGTTCAAGGTCAGCGACAGCCGGCCCCATCAAATCCGCCAAGAAATAGGCCTGTGCACGCCGGTGCCACCCTTCTGCAAACCCTGGCGCATGATCTGTCACAGCCGTAAAATGTTCGATTGCAGCTGGGATATTATCTGCCTCCAGTGCATCCTCACCACGCTGGAGCAGCAAATCAAAACTCGCCGAGCCAGACCGCGACCAGATCTGCGTCAGCCGTTGTTCAATCTGCGCCGCCTCGACCTCATCAGCAAGCGCCAAACGCTGCAGCAACACGGCGTCTTCCGAACCATGACCGACCGACGCGGCACAAAAAAATACTATTGCCAGTATTATGGACAAAGGAGTAGTAGTATTGAGATATAAATGACGCATGTTTTAATGATAGCGTATCGAGCGTAAAGGTCCAGATACACCGACAAAACCTATGAGGATAAAACCATGAGCGATATACTTTCGGCTGCAGTCAGCGCACTGAACACCAAACTTGGCGCTGCCAGGCTGGACGGGTCCGCAAAATTTATCATTACCGATGAGGGCGCTCTGGTTTTCGATGGCAACGGCGTCCACGCCGGAGATATTGACACTGATGTCACGCTAACTGCCGATGCAGAAACTTTTCAGGATATTCTAAACGGAGATTTAGACGCGACATCAGCCTTTATGAGCGGACGCCTCAGCGTTGATGGAGATATGGGCACAGCAATGCAATTGGCAGGTCTTTTGGGCTGATGCACCTTACACCAGCACCCTATATTACAGCCCCAAAACCACTGCGCCCCGACGCGCAACAACCGGACGGGCAGGCATTTTGGATACACACCCGTGACAAACGGCGTTGCCGACTGGGACTGTGGCGGGCCGCGACTCCCAAGGGAACAATCATAATTTTCCCCGGGCGCACCGAATACATCGAAAAATACGCAAGTATTGCCGCCGACTTTGTGGCTCGGGACTATAACACAGTGACGATAGACTGGCGGGGTCAGGGTCTTGCAGACCGCGCTTTGCCCGACCGGCTGAAAGGCCATGTCGCAGATTTTGCCGAGTACCAGCGAGATCACGCCGCTTTGATTGAGGCGATGACAGCACTTGCGCTGCCTAAACCGTGGACCCTTCTCGCCCATTCGATGGGTGGCTGCATCGGGTTACGAGCGCTCCACGAGGGGCTGCCGGTGCAGTCAGTTGTGTTCACAGGCCCAATGTGGGGAATCGAAATGCCTCCCCTTCTCCGGATAGGCGCGTGGATTGTATCGACGCTGGCGCGTTGGCTCAAAAGCGGGGGGCTCTATGCGCCAGGAACATCAGGTACTCCTTATCTTTTGAATGTGACCTTCGAGAACAATCAACTGACCAATGATCACGCAAGTTTTGACCATATGAGAGCCCAACTGCAGCACAACCCCAGTTTTGGCCTCGGCGGACCAACCCTTGGCTGGCTCAATGCCAGCCTGAACGAAATGTACCGCCTGTCAAAACTGCCCGCGCCGGATCTGCCGTGCCTGACCTATCTGGGCTCCGACGAGCAGATCGTTGAACCCGAAGCAATCGTGCGCCGCATGGCGGGTTGGGCGCGTGGGCGATTAATTACCCTACCGGGTATTCGCCACGAAGCTCTGATGGAGGCCGCAGCACTACGCATGGCAAGGGTCGACGAAATAACCGAATTTTTTGCCCAAAACACATAGCACAGACAAAAAAAACACGCCCGCAACTTTTAAATGCAACCACGCCAGAGGCCCGAACAAAAAACACTGGCCTTCCCCGCTGCCAAGCCTAAGTAAGCGTTATGCGCCGTGCTCCTGTTCTGACCTTCACTAAAAATGGTATCTATTGCCCCGCTGGGGATTTCTATATCGATCCATGGAGACCGGTTGAGCGAGCGTTGATCACCCATGGCCATGCCGATCACGCCCGCAGTGGTCATCGCCGTTATCTAGCAACCGAACTCGCCGGGCCAGTCATGCAACATCGCCTTGGCAAGATTGATCTCGACGCTGTTAAATATGGCCAGACCCGCCAGATCGGTGATGCAACCGTATCGTTTCACCCCGCCGGCCATGTGCCGGGTTCCGCCCAAATTAAAGTGGAAGTTTCAGGTGAGATTTGGGTTGTATCTGGTGATTATAAAACAGAAAATGACGGTTTAAGTGATCCGTTTGAGCCTGTTGCCTGCCACAGCTTTATCACTGAATGCACCTTCGGGATGCCGGTGTTTGACTGGCAACCACAAGCCGCCGTCATGGCACAGATCAATGATTGGTGGGCCAATAATGCCGCCGAGGGCCGAACTTCGGTTTTGGGGGCATATGCTCTGGGCAAAGCGCAGCGACTTTTGGTGCATTTAAACCCAGACATCGGCCCAATCCTGTCACATACCGCAATTGCAAAAACCAACGACATTCTAGATAGACAATCAATACTAACCAATAATAGCATACAGGTAACTGCCAATCTTGACGTTAAAAACCTGCCCGGTGCTCTGGTATTGGCGCCACCCTCGGCCCTTGGCAGCGCCTGGCTGCGTCGGTTCGGGCCGGTGTCAGAGGCCGTAGTCAGTGGTTGGATGCGCCTGCGCGGAGTGCGCCGCCGCCGTAACGCAGAACGCGGCTTTGTCTTGTCGGATCACGCCGACTGGAAAGGCCTATTGCAAGCTGTCCGCGCAACGGGGGCTGAAAATATCTATACGACACATGGCTATACCGACGTATTCAGCCGCTACTTAAACGAAATCGGTTATCACGCCCAGACCGTCAAAACAGAGTTCACCGGCGAGACCTTGGAACAGGATCAAGCGCCATGAAAACCTTTACAGCCCTGTTTGCTCAACTGGATGAGACAACAAAAACATCATATAAAATCAGCTATTTATCTAATTACTTTCAAGTAGCAGATCCAATGGACAAGCTGTGGACGATCGCGCTGTTCTCAGGGCGTCGCCCGAAACGCGCGGTCACGACCACTCAGCTCAGGCAATGGGCCGCCGAACGCGCCAATATCCCCTTGTGGCTGTTTGAGGATTGCTATCGGGTGGTGGGGGATTTGGCAGAAGCTTTGGCGTTGATCCTGCCGCCCGCCCAACAAACAAGCGATCTCTCGCTCAGTGATTGGATCATATGGCTGCGAGCCTTACACGCGCTGCCGTCCGATCAGCGCAAGCCACAAATCATCAGCGCATGGGATCAGTTGCCAGTGCAGCAATGTTTTTTGTTTAACAAACTGATCACTGGTGGCTTTCGGATCGGGGTCAGTCAAAGGCTGATGACCCGCGCATTGGCGCAGGCCACCGGACAGGATGCAGCCACATTGGCCCATCGCCTGATGGGCAATTGGACCCCGGATACCACAACATGGGCCGAATTAATCGAAAGCGACAGCCCCGCAACCGACTTATCGCGCCCCTATCCGTTCTATCTCGCTAACGGGCTTGAGGCGCGAGGCAATCACACGCTGGAAACCGGGCCTGATGTGGATGTTGATCAAGAGGCTGATCCGGCTGCAGCACAACTCGGCCCTTGCCAGCACTGGCGCGCCGAATGGAAATGGGACGGCATTCGTGGACAGATTATTCTGCGCGATGGCAATGTTTTCGTCTGGTCCCGCGGCGAGGAATTGATCACCGACCGCTTTCCCGAGTTTACGAAACTTGCCAGTCTTTTGCCAGACAGCACCGTGCTGGACGGCGAGTTACTGGCATGGAAATCCGGCCGGCCAATGCCGTTCAACGCTCTGCAAAAACGTATCGGTCGCAAAACCGTGCCCAAGAAATTGCGCGATGACGCGCCAGTTATTTTGATGGCCTATGACCTTTTAGAACATCAAGGCCGCGATATACGCCTCCAACCCTATGACCAGCGCCGGGCGCATTTGACCACTCTGTTTGCCACGCTGCCCGACACCTGCCCGCTGCGGCTGTCTCAGGGGCTTGATTTCAAAACTTGGGGCGATCTGGCCAGTATGCGCGCCGGGGCACGCGCGGCCGGTACAGAGGGTGTGATGATCAAAAGCCACGACAGCGCCTATGGCGTCGGGCGCAAAAAGGGCGATTGGTGGAAATGGAAGCTTGATCCACTGACCATTGACGCGGTGATGATCTATGCACAAGCAGGCCATGGCCGCCGCGCCACCCTGTATAGCGACTTTACCTTTGCGCTGTGGCAGGGCGAGGATCTGGTGCCGTTCACTAAAGCCTATTCCGGCCTCACTGATGCCGAGTTAGCCGAAATCAGCAAATGGGTGCGCAAAAACACCCTGCAGCGCTTTGGCCCGGTGCGCCAGGTCACCCCCCATCATGTTTTTGAGATCGCTTTTGAAGGTCTGCATGAAAGCCCAAGACATAAATCCGGCGTCGCATTACGGTTTCCGCGGATGCGCCGTTGGCGGCATGACAAAGTTGTGCGACAAGCCAATACGTTGGATGACTTAAAAGAGATGTTGAGCCGCTATGGATAGACCAGATGCCCTGCCACCGCCCCCGACCGAAGCGCCGCTGATTGCGGCTCCCGACGGCGCCTGTGACACCCATGTGCATATGCTGGCGGACAAATCGGAATTTCCACTTTGGCAGGGCCGTGTCGAAAACCCGGCCCCGGGCATCCCGTTTGAAGATTGGCTAAACCAGTATCGCAACCACTTGGCACAAATGGGCTGTTCACGCGGCGTGATTGTCCACTCGATTCTTTACGGCACTGACAATAGCGTGACCGTTGCAGCTCTTGATCGTCTTGGCGACGGCTTTCGCGGGATTGGCCTTTTACCCGATGACGCCAGCGAGGCGGATCTGGATCAGTTTGCCGAATGGAACATGGCAGGGGTGCGACTGAATTATGTACATGGCGGCGTTCTCAGCTGGGACGGGGTGCAGGCAATGGCCCCCAAACTGGCGGCGCGGAATCTGCATGTTCAGATGCTGATGCATGCGCATCTGCATATCGAAGATCTGGAAACACAGGTCGCCCGGCTGCCAGTCGATGTGTGTTTTGACCATATCGGCTGGCCTGACCTCAGCCTTGGCGTGGCCCATCCAGGCATCCAGACCCTGTGCCGCCTGCTTGCTGAGGGAAAGGCTTGGGTCAAGCTTTCCGGGCTTTACCGGTTGTGTGACGCACCCTATGACACAGCTGACGCCATTGTTGCAGCCCTTGTTGCCGCCAACCCCCAGCGCTGCCTATGGGGGTCAGACTGGCCGCATATTATGCTCAACGGGGCCGAAATGCCGCGCGCTGCGTGCTTGCTTGATGCGTTTCACCGCGTCGTCACCGACACCAAAACCCGCCACCGCATTCTTGTGGACAACCCAGCGCAACTTTATGGCTTTTAACCACGTTACGGGTTGATTATGCCCCCTGCTCACACCTATGTCCTTAGATAGAAATCAATTGAGGTTACCTATGTTTCAGCTTCCCTTCCCGGTTCACGATGTCAATGCCAGCTCAGGCTCAAAGGATTTGGGCAACCTGCCTGAATGGGATCTCAGCGATCTGTACAGCAGCCAAAACGCACCTGAACTGAGCCGTGACCTGCAATGGTTGGATCAAGAATGCGCCAGTTTTGCCGCAGACTATGAGGGAAAGCTCGCAAATTTGGACGCCGCAGAGATGCTGGCGTGCGTCTTACGCAACGAGCATATCAACACCATCGCAGGACGCATCATGTCGTTTGCGGGCCTGCGCTATTACCAGCTAACCATTGATGGCGACCGCACGAAATTCATGTCGGACATGCAAGAGAAAATCACCAATTTCACCACACCACTGGTTTTTTTCACCCTTGAGCTGAACCGGATCGATGACGCCACACTGCAGGCGTTGCTGGATGCCAACAGCGCCCTTGCGCGCTATCAACCGGTATTTGACCGCATTCGCGCGATGAAGCCGTATCAGCTGTCCGACGAGCTTGAGAA
>Ga0115008_10005091_pt1 | contig 10898 bp, 9 predicted proteins | sample FraStrMetagenome_FD_87164 | JGI IMG/M metagenome (GOLD analysis project Ga0115008, IMG submission 87164) | Marine eukaryotic phytoplankton communities from Arctic Ocean - Fram Strait ARC3M Metagenome | ecosystem: Environmental > Aquatic > Marine > Oceanic | place: Fram Strait | collected 2012-06-18
GATGTGAATACAAAAGTATTTATCAAATTAAATTATAAGAAAAGGGATGTATATGTGTGAATTCTTGTCTGTCCGTCAGTTCGCGCAATCAAGCGCTACACGTCATCTACAAACAAACAAATGCAAGACATCCAAGTTTCTCTCTGTGTTTCGCGAACACGTCTGAAAAAGGTGTTCCAAAGGTGCATTGGTTCCATCGGCCCCGGCGGTCCGACACAAAAACGCAAGGCCATGAACACAAAGACACTCTTCTTCGTCACCTCGATTGGATTATTGCTAATCTTCAATCATTTCCTTTATTATTATTCATTGTTTCATCCCAATACTACTACTCACTATCACTCTAAATCCCGACCATCATCACCACTACAGGAGGATGACCATTCTCCTCTCCTCCCTCACGATGATTATGTCTATGAACGAATCCTGAACACCAACTCGTCGGATTACATCTGGGTTGGAAATCATTGGACGCCTCCACCGGGTGTTCCTACCTTTACCCCACGACAATTAAAAGAGTATTATTCTCGACGTAACATCTTGGTACTTGGCGATTCCACCAGTCGACGATTGTACACGACTCTCTACAAGGTCATGCATGCGGCTGATCTGGAAGATATAGTCATTACAGATATCGATGGTGATCCGTGGAAACGCGTCAAATTTTGTGAGGAATTTAGGTATTATGACAAGAAAAGAGGCATGGAGTACCATTGTCTTAACCATACACACATTACGGAGATCCAAGATGTCAACAGAAATGAAACCATGGTAGAGCGTTTCAATTTTGATTATATATTTAGCTCATGTTATAATGGACTTGAAACGAAGTGGAAGGACGAAGCGTCGTTGACGAAGCTTTCAAAAGACTATGATTTGATCATCATAGGCATGGGAATATGGGAACAAACTAGGTCTTGGGATTGTAGGTCGGCCAATACGACAGCTGGTGAACGGTTACAAACTTCGTTGGAAGCAATGGCGAGGACCAATCCGCCAGGTTTGCAATTAGTATTTCGAAATTGTGGCTTTGATTCAGAGTTGGAATCGGATAATGTCATTCGAAACGCAAATGCCGTCGCCGGCCAATTCTTTCATGACCTGGATCAAAAGTGGGAGTTGGGTCGGTATGAAAGGAACATGACCCTTGTGGACTGGGGAGTTGGGATGGAAAATCGAAGTTATGGGAATAATAGGATAGTTGGAGATAGTACGGCACATTATGGTCTCGAGGCTAGGCTTCTTGCTATACAGCAGATAACACATGAATTATTGAAGAGTGACCTGAGTACACGGGACGTAATTAAAAATGGAATAAGATCAAGGCATGCTGTAGTCCAACGTAAGCGCTTCAGATATTCTTACCAGAACTAATTGTAAATACCATCGACAATCCTCAATAGTTTCAACTCTAGTTACAAACTTTTCTCAAATTTAAATTATTATCTATAAGTTAAAAGGATGCTTATTAAAAAGCAACTTGAATGGAATGATTCTGTTATTTTAAACTGTATGCTTTTATTTTGTTAACCTCTACTATTGTACTAGGTATAAATTACTTTGTAGTTATAACTCATCCTCTTCATCAGTTACAGGTTTGGAAGAGGAGTAGTAGCAGTTGTTATATGACCAAAACATAGAATACGCATCATCGTTTTCCCTGTTATTGAGCTATGAATTCCCATATTCTGAATGGTATCCGCTGGTATTTCCAGGTATATTTCCAATTTGACGCAGTACGGAAAGATATGGGGGACAGGTATATTTCCGATTTGACGCAGTGCCGGTGTCTGAACCATACATACATACAGGAGATTCGAGATGTCAACAGAAATGGTACAGTGGAAGAACATTTTAAGTTTGATCAGACAAGGGCGGAATGTTATAATATACTTGAAGAGAAGTGGAAGACTGTTACAAGTTAGATAATCCGTAGTATTCTGTGGTAAAAAACACGTTTAGAATAAATTCTATTGAAGTTGTCCAAAAGGTTATCAAGAAGTATAATTTACAAGACTTAGAAGTTACGTCAGTACACATTAACAATCAATTTAATAATGATGAGTTTGAACAAGGGATACAACCAGCAAATATTGTACCATACTCGGCAGATGAACATGTTTCGGTTGCAGAGAGAAGGATAAGGACAATGAAAGAAAGGATGAGGTCTATTTTAGGAGGACTTCCATATAAAGCAGTGCCAAAAATTATGATCAGAGGACTAGTAAAGAAGGTGAAGTCAATACTAAATAACTTTCCTGCGCGTTAAGGAGGCGTATCAACTGCAATTTCACCAGCGGAGATCGTTGAAGATAAAAGGAAGCCAGACTGTGGCAGAAAACGAGTAAACTTTGGTCAATATGTTGAGATACACGATGGGACTGATAATGCCATAAGTGAGCGTAGTAAAGGCGCTATCGCAATGCATGCCACGAATGATAGGGAAGGTTATGCTTTAATGTGTTTGGATACGGGGAGAAGCAGACATTCAAATAACTGGACTGTAAAACCAGTCACACTAGAAGTAGTACAACGAGTTGAGAGCATTGCCAAAGATGCAGAAGATATCGAAGATATTTTATCGGAAAATGATAACGATGTGGTGGACCATGATGAGTTTGAGAATTTAAAGAGAGAAGTAATAAGAAGACCAGAAATACAACAGAAGGATGAAGATAATGAAAATGTTAATAATGATGAGCAAATAAATTTAGAAGATGAAAACGAGAACATGAATGAACAGAATAATGATGAAGGTGATGTACAAGTAAATGATTTAGACCGAGTAGTGACAGATGACGAGTTGAATGTAGAAGCTAATGAAGAAAACACTGATGAGAATGCAAGTGTAACAGAACAGAATGAGCATGAAAAGAAATTGAATAAAAGTAGAGGAGAGGAAGAAGTTAATAGTCAAAACGAGAATGTATATGAGAGTACTGGAATACAGGAGGATCTTACAAATGAAGAATGCGGACACACAAATGATAGAAATGCAAGCACATCAACACCGACCGAGGGAAACATGGGCGCGAATAATGGAAGTTTTCATGACGTATACGAGAGTACTGGAATACAGGAGGATCTTACAAATGAAGATTGTGAACAAACAAATGCTAGAAATGCAAGCATATCAATACCGACCGAAGGAAACATGAGTGCGAATAATGGAAGTTTTCATGATGAACTAAGGACGAGAGTTCGAGATGAGTTAAAAAGAGTAGTAAAGGAGAAAGTACGTTTTCAACCACGACGAAAAGTAAAATTAAGAAAGGAGTATAGAAGAGAAATTATTGAAGGAGGAAATAGTTTATTTCAAACGTACATTAATACGTGTTTTTCGCAGCAAATGTCAACAAGTAAGGGTTTTAAGGAATATGGCGAGCGAGCAGTTGGTGCAATGATAAAAGAACTTAAATAGCTAGATAAGGGAGCAGTTCAGAATAAACCGGTTATAAAAACGATCAGTTACGAGACATTGACCGATGATGATAAGCGAAAAGCCCTAGATGCAGTTAATATTATTGAACTTGAAAGAGACGGTAGACTAAAAGGACGATCATGTGCTAACGGATCGAAGCAGCGATCGTATTTGAAGGAATATGACTCAGTTGCCTCACCTACCGTTTCTCTTGAAGGGGGTTTTACCATGTTATTAATAGGAGCGCATGAAGGCAGAGAGCACATATCCTTCGATGTACCAGGCGCTTTCCTACAGGTAGAAATTCCGGACGATGAGCTTGTTTTACTACGATTCAAAGGGAGAATGGCGGAAATGTTAGGAGAATAAATGAAGATTATATTAAACACATACACTATGAGAAGGGGAAAATGGTTATGTATGTTAAAGTGATTAGGGCGATTTATGGCTGCATTGTGTCAGCGTTACAATGATATAAATTACTTTCGAACACACTCAGAGTTATAGGGTCGTCATAAACCCGTATGACAAGTGCAATGCCAACAAGAATGTAAATGGAAATCAATTGACCATTGCACGGCATGTAGAAGATTGTATTGTCTCACATATAGATGGGAAAGTGTTAGAGGACTTCACAAAGAGAATGATTTAAGAATTTGGCGACGTGATTATTACTAAAGTTGAATGTCACGATTTTCTGGGTATGAAGATAGGTATAAAGAAAGATAAACTATTTCAGTTGATATGAGAGCGCAAATAAAGAAGGTAATCGAAGAATTTGAGACATATGATACAGTGGATAGAGCGACAGTAACCCCAGCAGCACATTATCTATTTACGGTTTATCCTAATGCTGAGTCGTTGGATAATCAGTTCCATAGCATAACATCAAAGCTAGGGTATATCATGAAACGTGGTAGGCCAGATATTGAAACTGGTATATCCTTCCTAATGAAACGTGTTTCCAAGAGCGATAAGGATGATTGGGGAAAGCTTAGGAGAATGATTGGGTTTTTGAAAGGAACATTAGATGATGTAAGGATTATCGGGGCAACATCAATTACTGAAATTATGACGTTTATCGATTCATCATATGCGGTACATGATAACATGAGGAGCCATACAGGCGGGCTAGTTTCATTTGGTATTTGTGCAGCACATGCAAGATCAACGACATCGAAAATAAATGTAAAAAGTCCGACCGAATCAGAGTTAGTTTCAGCGGCGGAATATTTACCATATACGTTATGGTTCAGACATTTTATGGACGCCCAGGGTTATAAAGTTGCAAAGAATACTATGTACCAGGACAACAAGAGCGCAATTCTCATGGAAATGAATGGAAGAAATTCATGTACCGGGAGCTCCAGACATTTTAATATAAGGTATTTTTGGATTAAAGGCAGAGTAGATAACAAAGAAGTGAAGGTTGAATATTTGCCTACACATATTATGTTGGCAGATTATTTCACAAAACCATTACAAGGTAGTCGCTTTAGAATGTTAAGAAAGTTTATTATGGGATGGAGACCAATGTCAGATCTAATTGTTTTGAGGGATAATGAAAAGAACAGTGAGAATTAAGGAGGATGTTGTTATACACGTTACACGTGTATGAGTGCAAATTTCACGTGTCATTTCATCATCTCCTGAAGCATCTAGAAAGATACCTCATAACCTTAAATTAATCTGAGCATTGATCTTGACAGATTGATTGTGTCCAACTAGTATTGTTTCTTTAATAGAATAGGTGTGGTAAGGTGACGAATCTATCGGCTTATTGTCGTAGAGCTACCAGTAGTACAGACTTAGTTCCAACACTTCATTTCCTCGTGGATATATTTAGTCAGATAGATGAGGTAGTTCCAAATACATTCCTAAATACTTGTGGAAGTAGGTATATCTCTTCTGGTTAACTCTAGTATAATCGCACAAACGAAATGTTATCATGATAGTAAATCCAATGCTAATAGTACATAATTATTCAATATGGTTAGATATAATGTCGCATAGATGTCTTGACTTCTTTTTAAAAATCGAAGTTGCCAACGACACTATTAAGATATATATATAATACCACGCCAAACATTTGCGCTACTGCAGCTTCCCTGCTTCATCGTCGTTCACACCTTCGATATTTAGTCACTCTCATATGATTCGATTAAAAGTAGTCATTCTCTTCCCTGGGTCTGAAGGGAGCACCCTGGACTTCAGCACCTCCCGGTCCAGTTACACTAACTGCCTTGCGTCTTCCATCATCACCCTCAACAATCTCAAACTCCACCGCTTCTCCGTCAGCTAGGCTTCTGAATCCCTCCGCACTAATGTCGGTCTGGTGAACGAACACGTCAGGGGAACCATCATCAGGAATAATGAAGCCAAATCCTTTCACAGTGTTAAACCACTTGACCGACCCAGAAGTCGCTGAGAGTGCAGACGTTCCGAAAGCTCTGCCACCAAAGCTAGGTACAAATGCGTAAGATCTTGCAGCGAATGCAATTAAAAGCAAAGAGATATTGCGCAACATAGTCTTCTGTGTTCTTATTTTTATAAATTGTGTTGTTGAAAGAAGCATGTACATGTACAATAGAATGTGTGACAAAGTGTAACGCATCAAATCTGTGTGGTGGTGGTGAGAGTGACAACGTAGTAATCACACGCACCATCGCTACTATTTTAGCACCAGTAATTTCGTTCTATAACCGTTGAAGACTTTCTGATTTCCTGACGTCACTTTCCCATTTTCAAATAAGATTTTGTGTCAATGTCTCGATAAAATGAGATCATAGATCGGTGAACAAATATAGAAATTGACACATCACAACCACAACCCTTGCCACTATTTAGTAACACAATCTAATATGAAGAGAAGCTGTTTATTTGTTTTTTTTAGCAATCTCATACCTGCGCTCTCATTCGGTGGAATAGCATCATCGGTGAATCATCGTTATGTATCTTCATCTGCGATGCAGGCCGTGTCCAGACGTGATGCATTTTTGCAGGCCGCAGTTATTTCTTCAACCACCCTCATCAGTCCCACTTTTGCCGAAGGAGAAGTCGGTAAGAAGATCGAATTTGAGGTTTCAAATCTTGGTGGAGAAGAAGGCAAAAAGGGATCTTTTGTTGTACAATTGCATCCCGAATGGGCACCAAAGGGAGCTGCGCGATTCGAGGAGTTGACTGAAAAGGGATTTTGGCGCGATTGCAGATTTTTCAGAGTGCTACCAGGTTTTGTTAGTCAGTTTGGTATAAATGGTGATCCCAACGAGATGAGCTATTGGCGCTCAAAAAATCTTGCGGATGATCCCGTCAAGGTTTCGAATACACGTGGAACTGTTGTTTTCGCGACTGCTGGGCCCAACACTCGAACTACTCAGATTTTCATCAATACTGGCGATAGAAACTCTTTCCTAGACAAACAGGGCTTTTCTCCTTTCGGTGAAGTAGTTTCGGGAATGGACATAGTAGATCAGTTCTACTCAGGTTACGGCGAGGGGGCCCCTCAGGGGAAAGGTATGTAGAAAGATGCAACATATAGTAATTTTACTCTCTCATATGTTCCATTGTTTTACTACAGGACCAAATCAAGGATTAATTCAAAAAAAGGGCAACGAATACTTGAACGCGCAATTTCCAAAGCTCTCCTACATTAGCAGTGCCGCAATAAAGAATTAAGAGAATATCAATAATTTGCATCGAGCATTGCCATAAAAATTAGTTGAATTTTCTATGAAGTTTTCAGACTTCAGTTTACCAGCACCCTTTTGTTCCATTCTAACTTTGATAGGTGATATAAGTTCAGGTCTTTAAGCATTTTGTTTAGAGGCAAACTTTCCACTCAGGAGAATCGTGATAATGACCCCTCATCGCTAAATCATATCTGTCTTCTTCATGGCCAATACCGAGTAAACCAAGTTCTCCCACATGTCTCAGCAAGCATTCGATTCCATACACGTCGTTGTCATCATTTTCGGTACCGCTTATTCCGTTGTTCCTACGCACATGCTCAATTAAAGCTGACCAAAAAGAGCCAGAATTTTCAATAAAGGATACTTTTCCAACAATAACACACAAAGCACTCGCCCTTGTAATGGCAACATTGAATCGCTTACTATCGGTCATGAATCCCAAACCTGCTTTGGATCCCTTTTCCCAGCGTTCGTGTCTCTCTGTCAAAACTGTACTAATAAGGCAAATTGCATTTTCCTGTCCCTGAAAATCTTCGACAAGACCGACGTTGATTGTTGGCAAACTTGACTTTCGGAGAGTCTCTCGCAATTTCAATACTTGAGCCCTAAAGCAGGTAATGACGAATATATGGCCAGCATTCACACTAATATTTCTACTGGAAAGAAGTGCCCTTATAATTTCGACGATCGCCTCACACTCTTTCACGTTAAAAAATGAAGGCGTATCGACTTTGGAAAGTTCCTTGCCATCCTCTACATCATGTACAAGCATCGGAAACTTCTCTCCATTTGATAGCATTTCGAAATCTTGACATAATGATGTGATCTTTCCTTCGGCTTTGCAGCGTAAAGTTCCGCCATAAAATAATTTACTCGGAATTTGGAGGAGAGCATCGTGGGACCGATAATTGTTGAAAAGTCTTGTAATAACTGACAATCTTGAGCTTTCTCTATGATATAAAGGAAGACCCATTAAACGTTCTTGCAACGACAAAGACAGACCATTCGTTTTTGCAATATTTGACCTTACTGAAGGTCCAAGTTGCTTTGGATCCCCGGAAAGAATAACAGAACACTCCTCACCAACCTGTTCAATTAGCGTTTAAGATCGAGGTTCCGATATCAATTCAAATCAAGGGGGGAGTAAACTTTACCTTTAACAGTGGAATAAGGGTCTCAAACTCAAAACCTTGGGAATTTTCATCAATAAAGACATGTGTGAAATGGTGTTTCATCCATTCATCTTCCGAACCAAGGTCTAAACATCCAGCAACAAGACACTCACATACAATAATACTTGCTTCGCGGATTTCACTTGCATCAGGAATTTTAAAGTAACCCATACTATCAAATGGCGAGCATTGGTAAAGGTTCATAGGAAGCGACATTCGATTCCTGCACCACCAGTTTATCCTCAAGATGCGCTTTCTAGACTCGCCAATGTGGCGTAAATTTTCAGAGGAGAGTAGGGGTAGGAGACGAGAAGCTATCACATCACATGCAGCATCCGACGGAGCTGCTACAAGAATCTTACTCAAGTTATCGAACCTTAGGACTTGAATTATGGATTCCACGACTGTCATCGTTTTCCCTGTTATTAAACATGCGCTTCTTTTAGTGTACATCATTGTTGCTAAGAAAAATGATTTGCACGTACCGGTTCCTGGCGGTCCATATATTATGTAAGGAACGCTACCGTGACTTCTTCGGACAATGTCATAAACTGCTCGCTTTTGCTCCTCATTCACATCTGTTGCCCAATCTGATATTTCGTATCTTATCTTATTATTACTCAAATTTCTATGTAAATATTTCGTCGGCGCAATTACACGACATAGTTGATTTAGGTGGGAGTCGCGCAGAACCCTCGTTAGAGCATCATTGAAAATATTGTATCCACGCTGCTGATATAGTCCGAATCTCAAGTCGAATCTGCCTAATTCTGTCTCAACATTTGATGTATTCGCTTTAGTGTAGAAAAGAGCATTGAGGTAAGGACTTTTCACGTGACATTCATGAAAATTCCTCACCAAATAAGGTGGTAAAAAGACTAGAACGATTTCGGTCGCAATGCGCACTTCAGCAACCTCGCCCAAACATTCAAAAGAACCAAATCTAAATCTTAACATGTCACCAATTGAAACTCGTGGACGGTTTTCGGCAACCCCAGGAACGGCTAAATGAGCAACAATCTTATCTGAAGGCTGAAATTTTTCAAATATCCGATGAATATGAATAAACTGACTTGTGCAGCTAATTACGGATAACTTCGTGTTACCCTGTCTCTTTTCAAATTTTCGAAAGGATGGCAAACAACTTTCATCATGCTTATTGGGATTCTTCCTGATTTCAAACTTTTCATGAAGCATCATTGCATAATGATAGGCGCACATGCGACAATAACGTAAAGGAGCATCAACTTCTTGACAAACAGTGCAACCTTGAGCTACTTGCGGTGGTGAAATTTCAATTTTCTCAAATTTAAGTGAATACAAGTCGTATGCTTTCATGTCATGAAAAGCTTGTTTTTTTTCGATGTCAACGAGCATGCGGATTCTCACAATATAATCACGGCAGATAACTTTATAACGATCAATAAAGTTTACCTTTTCTAGTAGAGGAGCATTCCCTCTGTAGTGATTGTGCATATTATCCATCTGTTCACATAGTTTTGCGACGCTTTCGGGTGTGCTAAGAATGATGCGATCCTCGTCAAAAGATGCATTAATCCCACTGAATGCTTCATCAAGCGTTTCGAGATTATTACTATACCCTCCAATTTTTGCAAACAACCGAAATTTGCTTTCTATTACACTGAAGTACTTATCTTGTTCTATTAGAGCACAGCGTGCCTGGCCTATTTGAGGAGTATACGGCTGTGCCGTAAATTCAAAAGATGCGACTGAAGAGCTAAAAGATAAAGCTCGAAGATGTTGTAAGCTTTCTGGGACGTAATGAAGGACATTTATGAATGAAAGTTCAAATTGTGATCTCTTGGCCAAAGGATCATTAACCCAGGCAACGAACGCATTTGAGGATGAACTATTTCGTGGCGAGACGACAGCGAGTGCGTCAGGTATTTCGTCCCACTGATTCATCTTATGTTGTGGAATAAACCGCTCTGCGCTGACGCTATCCTTGTTCAACTTATTCTTGATATTTTCGTTAGTATGTGCAGCTTTGAATTTGTTGTACGTATCTTCATAAAATTTCCTCGTCAACAACGAAGTTGTTAGTGACGGTAATATCTGGAACGTGTTCTGATTGCCTTGCCCATCTTTAGTGAACCGAAACAAAGATTCATCAACAACTTCATGAGCATTCATCGAGGGATCCAAATTGAAATTCATAGTATTGTACGTTTATTGTGAGCATTGAAGCGCTAAAGCTGGTTATTGATGACGTCCTACCATAATCAAAATGGAGATGCGGATGCGGATGCGGATATAGTACTACCCGTAAATTGTAAGTAGATTAATGAAACTCGAAAAAACCTCAAACGAACCCCAGGATCCCTGCGAGCCATATGTCGAATCGATTTCGTTGGCTCGTTGGGAAGGAAGAAGGAGATGGAGGACTTGGACTTCTGAAGAGTAATAATTGGAGCACTCCGGAATACATATTTTATGTAACGCGATACATAAAAAAAGGCCTAAAATTTATGGTTTTACATAAATCCTGGTCGACGAGACATCACCGTCGACCAGATTTACGATTTACATATTATCTTACTGGACGTAGTATAAAGTAGCCAAAAGTGATCAATACCACTTACTTGACAACAATCA
>Ga0115008_10005092_pt1 | contig 10897 bp, 10 predicted proteins | sample FraStrMetagenome_FD_87164 | JGI IMG/M metagenome (GOLD analysis project Ga0115008, IMG submission 87164) | Marine eukaryotic phytoplankton communities from Arctic Ocean - Fram Strait ARC3M Metagenome | ecosystem: Environmental > Aquatic > Marine > Oceanic | place: Fram Strait | collected...
CTTGCAGCAGTCCTTGCGAGCCTATTTTTCGTTGCTTTTATTATTTTTACTAACCAATAATTTTTAGAAGAAAATGTGTTTTAGGTGAAGAAAGAAAAAAGGCGAATTGTGGATCTTCCTCCAGCAGAGAATGTTCTTCTCGCAACGGGCTACAGAACTGGATCGTCATTTCTGGGAGAACTTTTTAATCAAAACGATGATGTTTTTTACGTAATTTTAAAGAGAATTCTCATCAAATTTTATTATTTTTTCAGCTGTTCGAACCTGATCATCGATTTTTGACAAATGAGATCAGAAAAAACGTTCAAGGAATGGACAAAACAGTCCAAGAAGAATGGGCTTCTTTCGTTCTCGACCTATTCCAGTGCAATTTCACCAACCCGCTTTTGATCTTAAATAAGAAAATTGTATTCGCGCCAATTTGAAAGAAGCAGAAAAACTTTGCAAAAAAAGGCGAAGAGTTATTAAAACTATAAAACCAGCTGAGATTGGAATTCTTCTTCGAGAAGCAGAAAAAAGGGACGTCAATTTGAGGATTTTGCTTTATTTTCGGTAAATAATTGTTTTAAATTTTTTAATAAATTTTTGCAGAGATGCTCGACCTGTTTATCTTAGTCGAGTTAAAGCTCATGAAATAAAAGGCGGAAATTATTTTTTAAACATCGACAATTACTGCCAAGAAAAACTTCGACAGTGGAACTATTTTGTTGAGCATCAAAAATTGGAATCGATTTTGAAAATAGTGACTTTTGAAAATGTCGCAGAAAAACCGAAAACTGAAGCGAGAAATATTTACGATTTTCTCAAATGGGATTTATCAGAAAATTTGTTAAAGTGGATTGAGAAAAATACACAAAATGATAAAGGTAAGGCAAAAGAAACAAAATATAAATTATAAATTTAAAAGGCGGAACATTTGGAACTTCAAGAAACTCGACAGAAAAAATATCAGAATGGAAAACGAAAATCGGTCTTGAAGAGAAATTTTTGATAGATTCTATTTGTAAATCTTATCTTGAAACTTTAAATTATGAATAAAAAAATGATTAAAAATTTATAAAATGAAGTTAAATATTATTAAAAAATAAGATAAAAAAAACAGGTACTCGAATTTTAAATTTTCGGCAGTGCCGAATTTTTGGTCGGGTTAACAATTTGTCAGTAGACAGCAAAATAGCACGGTTGCCAATTCTTTAGCTCTTCTTTCCAGCAACGTCTTTCTTCCACGTCCCCTCCTCCGGCTCTCAAGCTTTTTTCAGCGCTCCTCCGACAAATCTCAGCTGCTATAAAAATTATCGAGCAATAAAAAAATGGGTTGCGAGAAATGCACAAACAGTAGATTACCCCAATGCGACTTGAAATTAGTGTCCAGCTGTTTTGAAGAAGATTTGAAGGGAAGAGAATTACAGCACATTTCCGCGCTAGAACATATTTGCTACGATTGCTTGAATTTTCTGCAGAATCAGGTTTGTAAAATAAAATTAAACTTTTTCCTATTTTTGAATAATTTGAGTTTTTTTAAAGAATAAAATAATTAATTATCGAAATTTATGAAATAATTTCATTTATTTTTAAAATCAAGTTAACAACAAATTTTTAGGACAACGGCTACAAAGAATGGAAAATTCGCTGGGAGCAGGATTCTCTTTCTCAAGGGACTGTAAAGACATATCTTACAGAAAAATTCTTCCCATATTGGATTCAGGCATGGCTCAAAAAATATCTTCTTCACAATTTTAGCTTCGCTTCGTTACCCAAATCAAGTTGAGAGTTTTAATGAGCCGCTATAAAAAGTGCATTGATTGTAAAAAATGGAGAAGAGTGCAAACAGCGCATTTGAAAGAAGATAAAATTATTGAAAACGATGTCGATGAAGATTTTTTGCAAAAGTTTACCTGCCAGAATGGACATTTACGACAAGAAAATGTATATACTGAAGGTGAGTTGTATTTAATCCTTGCGAGGAAAATGGCCAATAATTTGGCTAAAAAGCTCTCCGCAAAAACTAAAGCGAGACTAAAATGGCCAACTACTTTAGTCATTTTCACGGCAAGGGTTAGCTCTTGCGGGTTAATGACAAACTAGTTGTCAACTTTGATTTCGCTGCAAATTATTTAGCTAAGCGAAACAAAAAGCGCGATGCAAAACTTTGCGTCAAAAATTAAAATTTGAGATATTTTGACGCGAATCTTTGCTTCGTTCTTTTGCTTCGCTTTATAGCGGAGAACTAATAGGCCATTTTCTAATAAATTTGTTAATTTTATAATTCTAGTTGGAGCAAGCTACGCAAGATTAACGCTTAGTAAATCCTGTGAGCCGAAAGAAGAGCTCAGCCCAATGACGAAAACTCTTTCTTTTGTGAGCACGATCTGTTATCCTCCGCTTCTAAAATTTTCGCCAGCTGAAAAGTTATTCAGCGGTTATTATCCTGATGGAGTTGGACAATCTGTTATTGACAGCTCGAGGTAATCATTTTTAAACTTTGTATTTTCAAAAATTGAGGAATTTTACCGATTTAGGTAATTTCTTTCCACTATTTGCAAGTTTTTATCATTTTTAGGCCCTAAATTTCAGGTCAAATTTTTTTTGGACAATCTACTATTTTTATTTGATCTTCAGAAAATGCGAGCTCATTGAAAATGACGACGAAAAAGGGACTCCAAAGAAAAAGACTCCTCGAAAAGTGTACCGAAATCGCTTTTTTCCTTCTCGCAAGCCTCGAAATACAAACTCAAAAGGATCCTGCTTCGCTCTTCGAAATCGTCGCCCATTCTACCAGCCTGGAGACAACCCAGCTGCTCTGACGCTCAAGCCAGATTCATTCGAGCCTGATGAAGTTGCGCATTATCAGTCTTTTCCTCCCGCTGCTCAGCGATTGATTCTAGCAGTCAGAAATCTTGTTGTATCAATGTGGTCCATTTCTCCAACAATTCTCGTGACGCCAGATAGCTGCATGCAAAATGCGATAATCAGAGGATACATTCGTGCCGCGCTGCCTGAATTGTTCAATCTTGTCATAGAATTTCTGACAATCAAGGGGATCATCAATTTTGGGATTTTTGAAGACATCAAGCGACCTCTAGTGCTGAAAAATGTACCACAAAAAGAACGAGAGACGATCGTGGTCGTCGGTGCTGGACCTGCAGGAATTTCAACAGCGCGACAGCTTCACAATTTTGGATTTAATGTAAAAGTATTGGAAGCTAGAAACCGAATCGGTGGTCGCGTTCATGACGTCTGGGCACCGCGAGTCGCAGCAGGAGCAATGGTCATCAATGGCTGCCAAAACAATCCGATTATAACAATGAGCCGGCAAATTTACCACGACGTACACATCCTAGGAAGCCAGTGCGATTTATTTGTCAAATCAGAATCGATCGCGCGAGGACCTGACATCAGAATGGAACATCATTTCAACACCATTTTGGACATTTTATCAGATTGGAGGCTCGACAAGAAAGAGGACATTCCTCTCATAGACGCGATTAATTTAGCTCATAAAGAGTACGTCAGCCAGAGCCACGAACGATACAGTAAAATGGAAATGAAGCTGCTCGACTTTCACATTAACAATTTGGAATATGCTTGTGGCGCAAGTCTTGCAAGCGTCTCAGCGTTGAATTGGGACCAAAACGAGAGGTTCCCACAGTTTGGAGGGGACCATGCGATCGTTACTCACGGCTTTTCTGACGTCCTTGAAGAAGTGTCTAAGCCACTGAATATTCTCTTCGAAAAACCAGTCGCTAAAATTGACCACAGCGGTGAAAAAGTAATCGTAGAAACTACTAGTGGAGAAAAAATAGAAGCTGATCGATGTGTGGTAACAATTCCGATCGCTCTCATGAAGAAGAAAACCATTTCTTTTACTCCAGATCTGTCGCCAAGAAAATGGCGCGCAGTTGAAAACATCGGCGCCGGACTCATCGAAAAATGTCTGCTGCGTTTTGACTCCAAATGGTGGAGCTACAAAATCGGCGGAGCAGACTTTTTCGGATCGATAAGTGTCTCTGGCTCTGATTCGGGCGTGGACGCAGATGATGAGCACGATACGTCCGGCATTTTCAACGTTTTCTACGATATTCCGTGTCCTGAAAGTGATCATTTTACGCTTATGTCAATTGCTGCTGGAGCCTCGCTGGAAATATATCATTCGATGAGTGATGCACAGCTGGTTTCTAGCGCGATGGCGACTCTTCAAGGAATGGGTCAGATTCTTTTCTGCGTTTGAAAGGTTGAAAGAAAGTCAAATGACCCTTCGTAAGAAATATTTAAAGAAATCACAGTTCCAGAGGCACTTGATTTCCACATAACTCGCTGGGGAAAGGAAGAGTACTCTCAGATGAGCTACTCTTTCGTTAAACTCGGATCAAGTGGCTCAGATTATGATGAAATGGCTGAACCAGCTTCTGATCGTTTATTTTTCGCTGGGGAAGCTACCAATAGGTTAGGAGCTGTTAGACCATCTGTATGTATCTTTTCAGGCATTATCCGCAGACTGTAACTGGCGCTTATCTTTCTGGAGTGCGAGAAGCGGCGAGAATTTTCACGCTCGAGCATAGAAAACGCAATCCAGAAAGCAAATTCTACAGCGACTCTATTATTAAGCCGGAGCTAAAGTCTTTCCTTCCACAGGTACAAACCGCAGTCAGAAATTGAAAACATAAATTTGTTTCAGAAGCGCAAAAGCGAAGCACCTCAAGTAAAAAAACCCTCAAAAAAGATTGAACGCCGAAAATCGGAGCCTATTCCTTCCATGTAGCTCGCTCACTTCCAAAGAAAACTTTAACAGCTGACTAAATTCTAAATCGAAATCCACGAGTTTACCTCACACTGCCTCTTTTTATACATATTCTTTATGCATTCAGATCTTTTTATAGACTCGAATTCTTAAGATGGTCCGTTAGCTTGAAGGTGACTGAAAATGGCACGGTTCTCGCCAGTTACAGGACTGATTGTTTTTCTCGTTGTTCTTGTTTTTCTTTTGATCATCGATCTACACAGGTAATATTACGAATTTAAGCTTTTAATTTACGATTCTTTGCCACTCTTGGTCGTTTTTTTGTAATCTTGGCCTGTTTCGACCAGTCCTGAATATCTTTGAACAGTCTTTACAAGTCATTTCTGACCATTCTTTGGCGGTTTTTGTTAATCTCTACCGATTCAAAGCCTTCGCCTGTCTTTTCTCACAATAAAAAGGCTTTTAATTTTATTTTAAGTAAATCATCAACTGCCAGAAGCCTCAAAGACCGCTTCTCATTCTCCGAGACTTCAAATAATCCTTCTTCTCTGGCGAAAGAATTCATCAACTCGCTAGATAATCCAATTGTTGTTTACAATCGTGTTCCAAAAACTGCCTCAACTGCATTCACCCATCTTCTTTACGATCTTACTCAAGGTTTGTCAAGTTTTCTGCTCAAAATAAAATTTTAACTAGAAAAATCAATCTACGTGATTCACGTAAATACAACAGTGCCCAAACAGAATGCTGCCATAATGTCACTTCAAGATAAGATGCTTCTTCGCCAGAATATAACCACGTGGGGACTGACGCCTGCTTTTTATCACGGTCATTTTGCATTTTTCGATGTTCCAAATGTATTCTGGATCAATCTTATCCGGTAAATAATCTTCTTTCCTTCTACCTTAAATTTATCTTGATAAAGAAACCCTTTTGATCGGTTGGTCTCCAATTATTACTTTTTGCGATATGGCGATAACTTCCGAAAAGGTCTGCTGCGAAGTAAAAACGGAGATACAACGACTTTCAATGAATGCGTCGAAAAAGAATCCAGCAAAGATTGCTCGATACAAAAAATGTGGATTCAGGTTTGATACGTTCTTCCACTACCCTTGAAATAAACGAAATCACTTAAGATACCATACTTCTGCGGACAAGTAGCTGCATGCTGGGAGCCAGGAAGTCAGTGGGCGCTTGATAGAGCAAAGCAAAATGTTCTGGAGCATTATTTTCTCGTTGGAACGACTGAAAATCTCTCTCAGTTTGTGGAAGTATTAGAAAATGAGATCCCAGCTATTTTTGAGGTAGGATTGAATAGCCTTGGCTTGAATTGCAAGTGCAATGATTTAATGCTGTTTTAAGGGGTCGTATGAAAAGTTTCAGAAGCAAGATCCGATTCGAAAGACGATTCACAAGGATGAAATCACAGAAGAAACTAAAGCGAAACTGAGTAACACCAGAATTTGGAGAATGGAGTTCGATTTTTATAACTTTATCGTTAAAAACTTCAATCTGAGTAAGTAACGTACCACATTTCAAGCTTTTGACATCATCTGCTCAGGATAAAGTTACTAACTAATAGCTATCTTTCAGTATACACCCGGTCAATAACAGATGGCAAGCTGACAAAGAAAAACTTCTTCTATGAAAAGATATACGGCCCGTCTGGAAAAATTGTGAAATGAGTGATTAACGTTTTTGTACATAATGCCATGATACTTCTCCACCCTTCCTGTCCAGAAAAAAGTTGCCTGATTCTTCAATGAGAAATAAATGACCAAATTAAAAAGTTTAAACGATGATTTATGGTTAAATATGTGGTTTAAATCATCCTGTTATTTTAGTTCAGCAAATTTTATGAACCTAGATCTATTCTTTGGGCTTCAGGACCTAATTTCCGGGGGGCGGTTTCGTCCTGTCCCAATTTTTATCAAAAGGAGTTTTCATGCATCATTAATTATCAACCCCTTTGAGGCAGGTCAAACAATTCTCAATCGAAGAATGAGTATGCGCCGGTAGTCATTAAAACACACACGCACTGCTCGTAATTACACAGACGTCTTTTCCCTTTTTAAGACAGCCAGAGTTAGTAACCGTTTTCAATTTTGTTAAATGTCGAAGAAAAACACGCATGAGAACTCGCAAAGAGATTTGCATGAAGGACGAAATACAGTTGATGAACAAAACAGGCGACAGCTTGCTAGAACTTCAGCACAGGTATATCTTGAACATAATAAAAAGCTGTTATACTGAATTACTGAAAACTTTAAAAATAGTATTTAGTAAAATTAAATTGTTTTAGTTTGGCTATATTGCTGGAGCACGAGAAGCTGACGATAAAGCAGTTTTCGAGCAAGCAGACAGAGACACACCACTTTCTGTTGGCGGCCGCATCGACGCATGGTTCGATAGAATCGTCAGCAATCTTCCTCAAGAGCAGATCGCTCGCTTGAAAGAGCAAGTAAATCATTATCTTTTCCCGAAAGACTCCTCGGGAAACGAAAAACCAGGGCTGACGGACGGTGAGATCATAGAAAATGCGAAAATGCTGATAAAACAAGTCATGGAGAAGTTTGACACCGATGGGGATGGATCGCCTATCGGAAATTGTAAGATTAACCAGTAAAGAGAAGGTGATCAGTTAGTTGTCGACTTAAATGTAGGTAAAAATGAGTTCAGGCAAGCTTTAGCGATTTGACTGAGCTTAGCAAAGCAAAAAGCGCGAAGCGGAGGTTCGCGTTAAAAATCAAAATTTTAGATTATTTGAGGTGAAAATTCGCCTAACGCTTTTGGCTTTGCTTTGCTTAGAGAATTTTTATAAAATTTAAAGATGGCAACTAAAAGATAACTTCAACTGCAAATGTTTAATAATTACTAATTCACTTTTTACGTAAGATTTTAGTTTCTCTGATGGTTTTTCTTCACAAGCTAATTGCCACAGAGCTTGGAAAGCGCGTCAGCTTCTTTAATGTCGGCAAACTCTACCTCAATGTCTTCACGGATATTATGTACCAATTCCTGACTGGACTTACACCTGTTGAGTTCCAAAAAATTTGGGATGTCACGTTAAAAGCTGCAGAAAATGCCCTAACGTTCAGAAAATGTGTCATGGCTGTTGTTCTTGCTTATTCCTGTATGTATCTTTACAACAACTATTACAAGAAATAAACACATATTTCTCAAAACCCAAATTATGGCTTTATTTGTCTTTTTGACTGCAAATTGACCCCTAAAACAAGTCCTGAGGTACTTAAATCGAACCAATAGCGCCTTTATCTCATCAGTCCTTAATTTTATCGTGTTTTTGATCTCGAGGAGCCCCTGCTCACGAATTTTCTGCTTGAGTTATTTGCGTCAATAAATTCTCCAAAAAGAAGTTCCAAAATAAACAAAGTCCAGTCTATATTTTTGACCTGAAAAGAGACCTAAAAAAAGGGATGTTTCGGCTGAGAAGAATGAAGCTCTTGGAGATTGACGATCGCTTTTGGATATACAGATTGCGACAGTACAAGGTACGTGTGTATGAAACTGTATTTTTTTTATATATTAAGGAGGTCAAACTTGTGCAGGATAAACAGGTATGAATTTGGTGACCCCATTTGGTGTCCATACCTTACTTTTCGCTCACTTTTTATTGACCTAGAAGTTCGTTCCGAGGATCGAACTCCAATCAGCTGACGTGTTAATCCGCTCTCTAACATAAATTCAGGCAAATGACGAAAGACTGGCAAGAATCATGATTTGGGAAAGGATTTTAAAATCAGAGACTGTTTTTTGTGAAATATTTGATAAAGAAGAAGCGTTTTCCATTCTTGAAAACCGAGATTTGAAAACAATCCTTGAACAGATGCTTTATGTGACGATCGCGCTCATTTTTTGCTGTCAAAACAACTTCTTGGCGTGTTGTGTCAGAGCTTACGTTCTTTGTGCTCTGATGAAATTCTCCGAAATCACTTCTGATGTCATTTTTAACTCCTTCGATATTCTCGCTCCTGTTTTTCTCCTTGGCTGCTATTTTTCTGAAGCTTTGCAAGGAATGCGACTCAATCTACAATCAGTCGTAAGTTTTGCGCTAGTATAATTACAGTAAGAATCTAACTGTTCTTTTTTCAGCAATCGAAGCTATCGTCAAATGCTGGAAATGACGATTCACCTCGATCAATGGGCGTTTCTTGTGCGAAAGAAGAAAGAGAAACACAACATCGCTATGCAAGACTTCTTTAAATACTTTCTCGTTACTTGATATCAAACATTTTCTCGCATATTGTGTGAAAAATAGAATTTTTTCAATGAACTCTGACGTTTTACACTTTCTCCTTCCATTTGTTAATACAGAAAAGTTAAGAATTTGGATGTTTTTTTTATTATATAACCGCAGTTGAAGAGACTACAGGAAACTTAAAAATAAGAGGCCAGGGAATGATAAGTATTCAATTTAAATTAAGTAAACAGAGAGATAAAACTGGTGCGCATTGGACCTACTACTGGACAAAACTATTCAAAACAGCACTATTGAAGCGTTTTAGGCTTCTTCTTCTTCTTCTTCCTCGTCGAATTCGCCTTCATCCTCGGCGGTTGCTTCCTGGTACTGCTGGTACTCGGAGACAAGATCGTTCATGTTCGACTCGGCTTCAGTGAACTCCATCTCGTCCATGCCCTCACCTTAACAACTGTTATAACTCGTAATCACAATATTAACTCACCAGTGTACCAGTGGAGGAAAGCCTTTCGTCGGAACATGGCGGTGAACTGTTCGGAGATTCGCTTGAAGAGCTCCTGGATGGCAGTGGAGTTTCCAATAAATGTGGCGGACATTTTGAGTCCACGTGGAGGAATGTCGCAAACGGCGGTCTTGACATTGTTGGGAATCCACTCGACGAAGTAGGAGGAGTTCTTGTTTTGGACGTTGAGCATCTGCTCGTCGACTTCCTTCATCGACATGCGTCCTCGGAACATTGTTGCGACGGTCAGGTATCTAATTATTTATAAAAAATAGTTTTAACTGATGAATTCGACCAAAAAAAATCGACCAAAAATTTGAAAATTTTGTAAAACCTTATAAAAAATTGAAAATATGACAAAAAATATCAAAATTTCGGTAAGAAAAATCGTCAAATTGACATAATTTATGACTCTTACCGTCCATGTCGAGGATCACAGGCGGCCATCATGTTCTTCGCATCGAACATCTGCTGGGTGAGCTCGGGAACGGTAAGGGCTCGGTACTGCTGGGAGCCACGGGAAGTAAGAGGAGCGAAACCGGGCATAAAGAAGTGGAGTCGGGGGAAGGGAACCTGAAAAAGTAAATTTAGATTGCTTTTCGACTGTTAAACTTACCATGTTGACGGCCAGTTTTCGGAGATCAGCATTGAGTTGACCAGGGAATCGGAGACAAGTGGTGACACCGGACATGGTGACAGAGACAAGATGGTTCAAGTCTCCGTAAGTGGGGGTGGTAAGCTTCAGGGTTCGGAAGCAGATATCGTAGAGGGCCTCGTTATCGATGCAGTACGTTTCATCGGTGTTCTCAACGAGCTGGTGGACCGAGAGGGTCGCGTTGTAGGGCTCGACGACGGTGTCGGAGACCTAAAGGTTTACTTTAGCGATGGAATGGGCTTTTTTTGTGTTACCTTAGGGGAGGGGACGACAGAGAAGGTGTTCATAATTCTGTCAGGGTACTCTTCTCGGATCTTAGAGATGAGAAGGGTTCCCATACCGGAGCCAGTTCCACCACCGAGCGAGTGAGTTAGCTGGAAACCTTGAAGGCAATCGCAGGATTCGGCTTCTTTGCGGACAACGTCGAGGACGGAGTCGACGAGCTCGGCTCCTTCTGTGTAGTGACCCTTGGCCCAGTTGTTTCCGGCGCCAGATTGGCCGAAGACGAAGTTGTCTGGGCGGAAGATCTGGCCGAATGGACCTGATCTGACAGAGTCCATGGTTCCGGGCTCGAGATCGACGAGGACGGCTCGGGGAACATATCTGAATCGATTTTGGTTAAATCTTGTAACGAAGTGCAGCTTCGTGTCAAAATATCATTTTTAACGCTAAGCTACGCTTCGCGTTTTTAGTTTCGCTACGCTCAACTATTTGAAGCGAATTAAACAAAAACTGGTCACTTCTACCGCAAGAATTAAAGCTCAAAACGCTTACTAAAGCCGC
>Ga0115008_10005094_pt1 | contig 10895 bp, 8 predicted proteins | sample FraStrMetagenome_FD_87164 | JGI IMG/M metagenome (GOLD analysis project Ga0115008, IMG submission 87164) | Marine eukaryotic phytoplankton communities from Arctic Ocean - Fram Strait ARC3M Metagenome | ecosystem: Environmental > Aquatic > Marine > Oceanic | place: Fram Strait | collected 2012-06-18
AATAGACAAGCAGCTTCAACATTTAGATATATGGAGGGAAATTTGAAAAAATGAAAAACATTCAGCGAAACAATGATCTTTGTAACTGAACTCATTTTGCATTTAGAGAGGAAAACAATGCAGTTTTATTATACACAAAAATGAATAAAATCAAATTCGAACCTTTTTAACCTCTGCTGTCTCTCATTCTCGAAAGAGAGACAGAGAGAGAAAGGATATTATAATTAGTTAATAAATAGCATAAAAACGAGATTAAAACACGTGCTTCGACTATTCATTTCCATTATTAGACTTCAAATAATATGAAAGAAAGGAATCCTGTTCCCAACGTTAATATTTCTTTCTCTCCAAAGATATTCTTAAAATCAAAAGGTATTTCACCATGTAACTAAGTGACGTACAGCATAAATGAAAATCGAAACTGCTGGATCCCTTAAGTTCGATACAAAGGTAAGCTTGAAATCACACAAAACCATCAAGAAGAGAAAAGGAAAAATGTGAAAAGAATCTTTCATAGTTGCTATTCTGTAACAACTAATATTTTAACGCCAACAACTTCGATGAACTCGAATTGTACTTTGCAAGAAGTTTTGAAAGATTTTGTATGCTTCTTTAAGAAGCACTAGAGTGCAGATGCAAAGAATCACGGATGTGACACCGTGCTGGTGAAGTAAATACAAATTGATCCAGGCAATCCTTTAAATATTCTTGTGTAACATTAATTTCATTCGTTCATAATTATATTCCTCTTTTGAAATCTCAGCAGCTCTCTATTGAAGTATGTAACAGCAGATGTCCAAAAATAGGGCATCGATAGTAGTTAGTGAGATTATATCAAGAAAAATAATAATTTACATCCTATAAGTGAATGTTTTGGTTCAATCTATTTCAGTACATCTTTAACAGTATGAAAACAAACTAATAGAAGGATGTATGCTAGAATAGTGACAACTGTCAGTTTTAAGGCATGATTGACACATCGCAAAGATCCAAACAGCATTAGAACTGAGAAGACTAACTCGATATTATTTTAAATCAATAAAGTCCAAAGCCAAAATCCTCTTCGCCATCTGATTCATCTTCTTTGCTCTTTTCGACAAGCATTCCTGGAGTTTTATGCATATCATTAGCAAACTTTCCTTCTATTCTATCGCTATATACAGCATGCCTCTTGCGTTGAAAAGGTCTAATTTCTTTGATCTGACTTAAAGTCGACACATATCTCCTCGATTTTTTCATTTTGTCAAATCTATCATCTTGTGGATTACTTTTGCATTTTTTTGGGGACACCCATGTCTTCACAACCTTTAGACCCCAGTGAATTTGTCTAAGCAGCCGAACCGCTAACACGCCCTTCATATTTTTATAAAACATCACATATTTGGGAACATACTTTATTATGTACGTCAATAATTTTCTCCCACCTACGCCAGCATGCTTACTTTTGTTCGCGACTCTTCCAAATAGTTTGAAATGCCCTCCCCTCAATTTTCTGCTAACTCTTATCACAGCTTTTGTTCTGAAGAACGACTTTCGGAAAAAACCCCGCTTCTTTTGCATGTCTACAATTGGTTTGACAAAAATCCGTTCCCATGGAATTAAACTTAAAACATCAATTGGGAACCATGTAGTCAAATATCGAGCCCAAACTGCTTTACCATCACGAGTTACATCACCATTTATGGTTTTATGCTCTGTTAAAAAATTGAGACAAATATCAACCAAGAACCACACCTCGCAGAAAAGGACAAAATATGATTGTTCGTAAGATTTTGTTTGGATCGCTCTATTCGCGTCCAAAAAAGAACATATGGACAAAATAGCTGTACATACATCCCACATGATTTTGAATCTATTATCGGAAGAAATGAGCCAATTTGATCTTTTGTAGTTCCTCCGACGTAGCTTTCTAGGATGATTGTTGCCTAAGCCTCTAATCCGATCAAATTGAAGTGGAGATGGAGTATATCTACGATTTCTTTTGCGGACCCTTGAAAAGGCTGTTTCTCGCGTTATATTTTCATGGGTGTTCATGCTATCAGACTCTTGAGCTACAATACTAAGAGAGTTTGTGCGTCGTACTGTATTCAAAATTCTGTCAGTCCCGGAGATTTTTTCATTATTAGTTGTGCTCTTATGTACGTCATGATTCATTTCAATACACGGACTCGTGTTTAGAATAGAATTCACCTTTGAGCTAGACGTTTCACTCAAAATAGACTCATTCCCATCTGTCGAGATAAAAGATTCCGACAGCGAGGCTAGAGATGATTCAGATGATGATGAAGGAAAGCAGGGCACAGTTGCACTTTCATCATCAGTATCGATGCTCACTGCACTTTTTCGTTTTCCAAGCTTTTCTTCTTGAGGAACTCCTTTAAAAAGATCAGTATCGCAATCCTTTGTTTCGATCATCAGGTCTATGGCTTTAATATGATCTGTCCTTTTTAAGGTCAGACACAAGGATTAATGCACGTTTAAGGTTAGATTGGTAAATGACTTGACAGCGTATTGTGTCAAAAGTTGATCTTGTGTTGCAAATTTAACCATGCAATGCGAATATATGTTATACATAGGAATCGTATGCGCGCGATCTCGATTTTCACAACAAGCAGTTTGAATATTTTCAAACTGATACATAAGAAATAAATAAATAGCACTTTATTAGTTGCTAAATAAATGAACATTAGTAAACGTTATTGCTAATATTGATTAGAGCCTATAAAAAGAACAAATTTTCAAATGGAAAAATTTTGACTGGTAAGGCCGCGTTCGTGAATATCTTCCTACAATACAAATACAGGAATACCGAAGAAGGAAATTATTTAACCATCATACAGCAGTAGGATGACCTAAATTCGATGCGGCATTACTCAGCTTTTCTAACTTTGATGTTTACTCTAGTTGCAGCTGGGATTTTGATGGACAGCAGGTTTTCGAGCAATCAGTCAGCAGCTATGAAAAAAAGATAACTTTCATATATTCTAATTAGGGGCAGTGTTATTATACTTGCAAATCAGATTACCATACCATCATTCGGGATTGACATCAAAATGAAAAAATAGTTCTCATGATATTTCTGAAAGCAACTTTGGTGGTATCTTTACGAATAAAGCACTCTATGATATGAAGACCAAAATACTTTATGCAACTTTTTGTTGATTGAAATTTTGATGTTGTGTCATTGATTTGTTTAGTCGTCGATCAAAAAAAGCCAAAAATGTTGAATTATGATTTTAATGAAAATGCATTGTACAATCATTCTGCTTCAAGATAGCCTGTATTTATCAATGCGATCAGGAAAAGCATACAATTTCATTGCTGTTGAAACCCTGATCATTCACTTAAAAACCTGTTTCGTTTTTGCTATCAGAACTCAATTATCTATTTACGATCTTAAATGTCATAGCTTTTTATTACAAGCGTGAACTTTACCAATACTTTCGATGTGCTCTCTTGGCAGAAGTCTTTGAGTTGTACCATCTGTTCTTGACGGAGTTTTCTGATCTACCTGGTAAAAGCTTGGATATACTTTAAAAGCTTTGAGACACTATCACAAAAAGAAAAATGATTTATCTTTTGACATAATTTAGACTTACTGTGACCACCTATTGCCAAATTTTTCTTGTGCTTTTTTTAAAGTCTCTATCTCGTCGAATGTCCAAGCGCTTTTTTTGTTTTCTGGATTAAGATAATTTACCCATCTTTCTTTTGCCTGTTCCCCTAGGCGCCCTGGCAAATGATTTGCAATTTCTGACCATTTGCTCATTCCTTTATCAACACAATAAAGTATAATTCCATCTTCATCTTTCGTCCATTTTTCTTTATTTAGACCAGGTTGTAGTGCCTTCATATTAACAAAGTTGAATGAGAGCGCAAATTAGATTTTAGTCTTTGCAAAAGCAACATAGATAGAATAAATTCCTCACCTTTCTCCAACGATTTTTGCATTGAATGTGATTCCTTCTTCCAAAAAAATAATTTTCTGCAATAATTTTCCATGTTTCACCTTCTGATTCGACTGCGCCTCTAAGTATTTCATCTTCGTCTATAGACCATCGACTCCATTTCCTTGGTTTTTGCCTTGAAATCTGGTGAAGTCCTTCAACCTGAGAACACAGAGGAGCTACATTTTCATGCTGGTGTCTATCACATGAATATGCATATTCAAAGTTTTGATTTATTGTGTCCCCAATTTCACCAGTATGAACTTTTTCAAACGGGGAATGCCTTTGTGATTCAAAACTATTGTTAAATTGGATTGCAGTTTTGTCAGCATTTCCATCATCCAATCCGGGTGATGAAAGATAGTCATAATCATTTTTATTATTTATTCTGCACTCCGTTCCTGCATTTTGATGCAAATTATGGTAACAGTGAGAACTATATTCCTCAGTTCCTTTAAGAAATACTTTCGTTGAATAGTTTGAATGTTGATCAGTGTCCGGGGAAAGACAATAATGAGTTCCATTGTGCTTTTCTGAATAATAAACTTGATCTCCAAACGATTTATTCAATTCTTCTGAGAGGTTATCCAGTTTACATGTAACTTTATCTTTCATTATCCATGATGATACAGGACTTAATAAAGAAGGCTAAAAATATAAAAGTAAGAGGGGCGCATAAAAATAGTATGTAGGATGTAATCTTACTTTATATGGTTTGGCATGGAGGGTCTTACCATATGTTGTAGTGTTGCATTGATTTTCTGAAAAGTAGGACTTCTTATTATATTGGTAGGAGTACATCTTGTCTGGTTCTTCTCCTTATCAATATTTCCTATTGCCCTTGGGACTTTAATCATTGGTAGATCAAATTCACGAAAGCTCATCTCTCATCTCCAATGTTATGGTGATTATGGACTTTTCTATCTCCGATTTCTAAATTAATTAGCGATTGATCCATACCTTTGCAGCCTTTCATGAATTGATAGGTCCGTGGACCAAGTCTACATTTGATATTTTATTTTGAAAAATACATTTCTTTGATCTTTAATACGATTTCAATCGGACTTTCGAGACTTTTTGAATTTAATTTGACAAAAGTGATAATAATAATACCAAAAAAATTGGAACCGATAGAGTGACAATCAAATCATCCAAAAAAAGTGTATCATAACAACAAACGCTTTGTTTATTTTTAGCCAAACGATGATTCGATTTCTCATAGTGATACTTTGCCATTACTGACATAGTCTTCCTGAACTTAACTTTCAGCGCAACCAGTATTCTTCATCTTTGCAAATGAATTATTGGACTTCGATAATAAAGGAATTTTTCAACTCCACTTTTCAAACTTTTTTTCATCAATAATAATGTGACAGTATTTTTAAGGATAATATTGAAACTAAGGTGTCTGTAGCAGAACATTGCCATTAGTACAATTAAAATTAATAACATACTATACAGCAACGAGTGGTTAGAGCTTAATCAGAGACTAACTCCATTTCCCCCGTTATTGCCTCCTAAGCTTCATATGCATACGCTTGAAAGACATACTAGAGTTAATAAATTCATACATGTGTAAAATTAATTCTAATTGTTAAGTATTAGTTTTATGCTCTCTTCAATCAAGTCTCTGCTCAGTGCAGGTATATGCATGTAGAATATGGTACAAACCAGCGAGACGGATTTTATAATGCTTAACACAAAGAACTCTCGCAGCGACCATGTTCTAGATGCAGTCTTCTGACAAATAGACACACTAAATGAGTAATATAAGTCTATAAAGATGCAATTACCGTCTTCAACAGAATCGCTAAAATCTCCGTTTTCAGTACGAAAATCAACAACGTTAGACTCTTTGTTGTCTTTGTCAGTAAAAGCAACAAAAAGTGAAAGAAAAGATGTTTCACAAAATCGGACTCCAACGCGAGAGCATAAGACTCCCTCCCCCCGAAAGAACCTACTTTTTGCTTTTCAGGATGAAAGAGGAACCTCTGAAATGCTCGATAAGAGAAAGGAAAGAGATCTCGTTGCTCCTTCTTCTGCTCTAAAAGTTGGAAAATATAGAACAGTTATAGACCACAAAGCAGGACTCAATGCAAAATTTAGATCAAAACGTTTAGAAAAAAGTACTGATTTAGATCTTCTTGTGAACTTGGGTCACAGTAGCTTAGAAAGCGAAAGATTACAGAACAATAGAGACTCCCAATCTGCAAAAGTAAATAACAACATGCCTCTACGTTCACATGTCATAAATATTTCCTCACAGAAAGACAAAAAATCTAATGTCATCATGGACATCTGGAATAAATACAGAGATAAAGAATTTTCGCTTCATAGAAACAATAATAGACAAGTGCAAGGATCGCTTGAAAATGGATGTTTCGTAGAAAAGCAGCAAACGAGTAATAATCATGATAACAAAACGATTGAAAATAACATCATGAGTGAAGAGAACAGAGTCAATCTTTCTGAAAAAAGCTTAAAAAAGGAATTTATCCAGTATAAATTATCAAAAGATAGTGAAATCTGTCCGATACATACAAATGACAGTTTTCTCAAAAATCTACATAAAGGTTCTCTCGTTTTTGTTAAAGAATTATCTTCACCATACAAACCAGGAGGGATTGGCCGAATCACAAATGTTTCCTCAGATGATATGTATTGCATACGTTATGTATTAGGCGGGTGGGAAAAACATGTAAACAAAGAGCGAATTGAAAAGGTACCAAATGAAAAAAGTGGTTCGGATAAATTTGAAACCATTTCGTCTAGGACATATAACTTGAGACAGAGAAATGATCATAATACAACAGATTCAATGCAAAAAACAACGTTGATCAAAGAAAAAAATCTTGAAGACGAATTGAAAAAGAACACAGAGAACAGTCCAGAATTATTAAGTAAAACAGCTTCCCTTTTAGCCGCGATGAATAGCACCAATAAACAGTTGATACACTTTTTTCAACCGGAGCATGCTGAAAATCATTTTAGCAGCAAATCTAAACTACAGGAATCGAAAGATATTTTACAAAATCCAATTATAGAAACTGATATAGGGGGGTTTAGTCTTGCTAAGCTCGATGAGACATTTTCTCTTCTAAAACATGAAATGGAAAGTTCTTTCAAGTCTCATTTAGAAACAGTTGAGTTTGGCACAAAGGATTTCGTCACCCTTCAACATATCCATTGTCGAAGGTCTAAGCTAGATTTCCTAACATTACAACGCAAAGATGTTTTTCAACGGATGGAACAGCTGTATTCTCAAATACATGTGTCTTTGAAAAAAATGCATGGTGATAAAATTCAAACAGAAAACAAAATAGGAATCAAAAAGTCATCAAAATTGAATGTTAACGAAGGTACAAAAAATGCAGTGGCTGCAAAATATAGCAAAGTTACAGAAACTTTAGAAAACAGCAGAAGACCTTTGCTTCCTTTGGATGAAGCAGGACCAAAAGAGGAAATGAATGAATGTCATGCTATGAAACGAAGAAGCAAATCTGCCAGTGGCCGTAAGCAATTGAAACCCTTCCAGAAAATGCCTAAACAGAGTAAGGATGGCGATAGTGACGATGGTACATATGTAGACGAATATGATTTTGATGCACCTAATAAACATCCAAAAAAGAAGAAATCCGAACATATTGATGACAGTGAAGATTCTAGTATAGAAGAGTATCATATATCATCACGTACACAAAACACAATAAGAAACAGATCAACTTCGCGTGAGAAAAAAAGGAAAAAAAGTATTGTTAATGTTGAAGAAGAAACTCTCTCTCCAAATCGAAAGAAAAAGAGAAAGAAAAACAAAATTCGACTCAGCAACTCTAAACCTTGGAGAATGAGCACGAGTTATAGTAATACTGACTATAAAAGCTCCATGGAATCTTTGTCTGATTATGAATCCAGCTTCGAATCACGTACAGGTGAAAGAGATTTTCGATCTCGATCCTATACAAGCACAAGTTCATTCGAGGATGAAATATTACATCTTCGTAATCTCAAATCTAAATACAAAAGGTTGAATGCGCATGGGCAAAATGAGGCGTACTCATACTACTCCGACGAAATTAGAGATAATTCTACTCATTCTTTCATCAATGAAGAAAAAGAAAGCAAAAAGGACCGTCACAAAAAAAGATCTCAACAATATTATGTAGGGCGGAGATTAGCCAATTCAAACGCGCCTACAAAATCCCATGTACAAAATGATTTAAACATGGACCATGAGCATTTAATGCAAAAAAGGTCTAGAAGATTAAAAAAATTATCGACTTCAAGAGAAAGATACAACTACATTCGTATAAACGAAGAACAGCATCAAGCAGTTTCTAATGTTCATAAACCAAGGCGATCTAAACCTAATAGAACACGAGCCAAATCCTTGGAAGCTATGCAAAAAGTAGAATGGAAGCGAACACTTCATGGAAGCAAACAAATGCCAAGACATCTAGAACGCAAATACTTTAAAACAGCATCGATATTCAATTATGGCCGATTTCAAAGTGGTATTCCATCCATCTCATCTTCGAGGCATCAACCGAGTACTCTTCGGAGAAGGTCGGTATCACCTTCAAATGCCCATTCAATTCTGGAAGATATTTAATATCACAAACGAAGATCTCTTTCCGTTCTTTAGTATTTCGTTTTGTAAACTTCAGCCATTCTCTTATATAGTTGTCTACCTAAACATTTATTGTGGATTTTTAATTCTTGTGCTGTTTTATTCTATCCCACTGAGTGATTAGTGTCCGCCTGTCAGCTATCCTTTTCACTTTTTCTTGTTCAACTAATTTTTTGTGATATTCTTCACGCTTCTCTAGAATTTTCTCATGTTCAAATTGCTTTCGAAGAGCACAACTAACTTGTTTTCCTGAATATTTCAATTCGTTTCCCGCAAACGACACTTTTTGCATGCATAGTCTATTCATTTCTTCTTTCCATTTTGGTATTGAGCATTCTTTACTTCTTCTGCTCGGTTTAGTTTGCTTCTTGTCATTGCATGAAAAATCTGTGGGAGTGCTAACATGCTGAGATAGATGTTTTGATTTATTTGCGAAAATAGAGGAAGTATCCCATTTGATAGTCTATTATCATAAAAATTTGAGCAAAGAATATCTCATTTATGCAAACTAGAATGATTTTGAGTGGAATAACAATAATTACGACTCACTTTTTGGTCATCACGAATTTTGTATAGTGTTTCATTTACATTCCAAAGCTTCATATCTATGTCTTCATCTTCCTGAAGCAAGCTGTTGGAATCTTTTGTAACCGACTTGTATGCCAACTCCCTCTTTTTAGCCTGATTGATACATACGGATTCCTCATTCAGTAAATAATGTAAGAGTTGAAACCTCATTCCACTTCCTGTGCATAACTCAAATTCATTTCTACAATTTTTGTCTTTTTGTTTTTCTTTTTGGACACTACTTTTTTTTTGAAATATTGGTCCAAATATTCTTGATGCAGAGCTTGGGCGATGGCCAAAAGTTGATGGGGAAACTTGAATTGTTTTATCACTTTTATGTTGATCATACGTTGCGCAAATTTTTAATCTGCTATAATAAAATAGATATTCAATAATTCATTTAGAATGTTTATGTCACTTACTGATAGATATCATATGGGATTCGGTTTCTCTTATTAAAGATTTGTTTATCATTTCGTTTGCAATGATTACTTGGTCTGAACTTTTTAATTGAATCGGCTAAACTTATATCAGTAACCTGAGAATAAGCTATTGCCTTCAATTGTAATAGGTCGCTTTTCAAAGTTTCTTGGTCCTAAGACAAAGAACAAGACCAAAGAAAGTTACAAAGAGATCAAACACAAAATTTAAGGGAATCACTCTTTGATTGAAACGCATGATTCAAATCCTGTTAACTCAAAAACAACTTACTTCTTTTTTTGGAGTGAACTTTTGACTTCTCGAGAGCTCAATAGAAGTTAAACTATTCAATCTTGGATTCTAAAGGAGAAAAGATAGCATCGAAATGGTTTACCAAAAATAGAGATGAGACCTTACTGAAGCCTATAATCATTTATCAAACTTTTTGCCGTACCTGATTGTGTGCATATAATTCCTGCAAATCTTTTTTCTTTCTATCTGCCCCTAATGGATTTTTCTCAATGCTTTCTTGAAGCCGAGCAAAAGGGTTTCCAAATTTACGCCCTATCATGTTGAACTCAGAACAAAATCATCATTGAATAGAATCATGATTTTTTTTATTTTATCTTTACTCCATCATAGGCATGACATATTTTGAAATATTTTTTCAAAACTATGATGTTATCGTAAATCTTTTGAAAAATTTTATAGCAGCACAACTCAAATTACATTACTACACTAAAAGAACATAGTTTCTGACTTTTGAAAGCTAAATCACATATTTTCAATCATGTATAAAAATCACGCAAACGGCAAGACAAATCTGCTTCGCTTACAAGGAAAGTTTAGAGCACAAACAACCTATGACGATGGTACAGAAAAAGTTGAAGAATGGAGATTTCCATCAAAAACTTCATCGTTCAATTGCAATGAAGATCAAGAGCTCAAGTTGCTTTTACGCAAGTGGAGGTCAAAATCTTCTGTAAATACAAGGATCGGAAATGCAGCAACTTGGGAGTATGAAATTGGTGAAACTTCATACAAAAATAATAAGGCCATCGGGAATCTTAATGAAAGTCCTAACAAATTCTCAGAAAACTTAGTTGTTAGCTCCACATGTCCAAACTTAGTAGCTGATGAAACATTAACTTCCTTTCATTACATAGTGAGAAATTGTCCTTGGCCGGAGGATAATTATGTTATTGGTATTGATGATGAAAAACAGCAATTTATCATACGCACAAAAAATAAAAAATATTTTAAACGCTTTCAAATTCCTGCTCTTGTGCGATTAAATCTGAGGTTAGATAAAAACTTCTTGACTACATCATACG
>Ga0115008_10005097_pt1 | contig 10891 bp, 11 predicted proteins | sample FraStrMetagenome_FD_87164 | JGI IMG/M metagenome (GOLD analysis project Ga0115008, IMG submission 87164) | Marine eukaryotic phytoplankton communities from Arctic Ocean - Fram Strait ARC3M Metagenome | ecosystem: Environmental > Aquatic > Marine > Oceanic | place: Fram Strait | collected...
ATGATGATCAGCAGCAGCAGCAGCCATAGTCACGGTCGATTCTTCCACCGAACAGTACACCATACTCCCATGCTGTAACTGACACTCTTCTAGGGTAAGACTCAGATCCTCGATGGTCCGTTCACCCTTGGGATCGTACGAGAGAGGAGACGTGAGGGTTAAATTAGGTCGATCTTGTTTCAGTGCGTGGAGGATGGAAGCTGCCGTGGGTGACGATTCTTCTGTGATGTTCGCTCGTAGCATGCCCGTGTTCGTTCGTACGCGAATAATCATCGTGTGAGACTTGGATATTCCAAATGTAAGATATTATATATTAGATATTATTGTGGAAGGAATATGAACTTGTTTCCATGAAAGAGAAATGTTTGTTTGTAGAGATTAGTAGTAGAGATAGAGTAGTAGAGATTAGTAGTGGAGAGATGGAAATCGAACTTCGAACATCCAAAGATTTGGATTTGGAAGCAGGAAATCGGTCCAATGCCATGAGATATCCATCGAACATTCGTACGGTGCGACCTCTCGAGTCATCACCCAACACCCATCACACATTACACACGGACTGACTGACACTGACGTACCTCGACTTGAGAAACACTCACACTGCCTACGAGTACATGCACTGCACTGCACTGTGCCGTTTGTTGGGCTCTGCTCGCCACCAAGAGAATTTAATTGACAAACACACACAAACACACAGACACACACAGAAGAATAAGAAGTCACACTGCCTGTATATCTCTCTTTCTCGCTTTCTCTCTCTCGCTTTCTCTCTCGCTCTCTATTAAACTTTATACACATTTCTTATATTGTTGTTGTCATCGTAGCACTGTAACCCTATAATCATACAAACGAATCAACATGAAGATTGCCATTGCCTCAATTCTTGTCACCTCAGCTGCTGGTACGTGTATTTGCTACGTATACTTGTGTCGTCACAGGATGAGTGTACATATCTCACTTAACTAATTCACTTACTAATATGGATGAACCGTTGTACAGCCTTCTCGAGCTTTCATGGCACCAGTGTGAGCAACGTACCCGTAGCATCGGCTTCTGGGAATACCGTTAGTATGAAGATTTATGATTGGAAGAGACGTTCGGCAGATGAGAGTGCATTGAACGATGTTGAGAATTCGGAATTTAGCCTTGGTAATCTACGACCGGCTCCTGGTAGGTTTACTTAGTTTGTTTCTGAAATGTGTATGTGTATGTGTATTTGTGTGTGTGTGTGAGTTGTTTATTAATGTGAATATGTGGTATTTTTGTTTCGTTTGTCAGGATCGAAGAAGCGCAAGAATCGTAAAGGTCGTGGTATCTCTGCTGGACAGGGTGCTTCGTGCGGATTCGGTATGCGTGGACAGAAGTCGCGTTCTGGTCGTCCTACCCGTCCCGGTTTTGAGGGAGGACAGCAACCTTTGTACCGTCGTCTTCCTAAGTTCGTAGGTCGTCCCATGGGACCTGGTCACTCGAAGACTATCTACAATACCATCAAGCTTTCTGAGTTGAATGAAGCTGCCGAGGGAAGTACTGTTAACTTTGAAAGTCTATTTGAAAATAAGATGGTTACGAAGAGCAAGTATGATGTACACAAGATTGTATCCGGAGGTGATTTCACTGCAAAGGGTTTGACCGTACAGGCACATGCTTTTACGAAGAGTGCTAGAGATGCTATTGAGGGCAGTGGTGGAAAGTGCGAACTATTGAAGAGGACTACCGGAGAAGTTATCGAAGCGTAAATAATACTTCTAAGAAATATCAAAAATGGTTACAGACCTGAACAAAATTTATTGTAGTTTGTATGGACCGACATGAATCTCGTCACTTACTCTCCCTACAGTCCTATCTATTGGTTGGGTATCAAACTAGCAGAAGGTACAGATGTACATACATTAGGTCATATAAAACGAGGTATATTAATCCTATTGGCGCTGGTCATCTGTTTCCTCGCCGCAGCTTGCTAGGAGATATATATATGTAGTAGTTGATTGAAAATTTAATCGGAATGATTTTTCTTTCATTTTTTTAAAGTAAAAGTTGGCATCTTTGTTTCGAAACGACACGAACTATCAACTACTTCGAAGTACCTGTTTAAATGCATCTCAAGGTGAGAAGCTGCAAGCTGCTGGATTTGAATTACATAATGAAACTAAATAGAAATGCACCGACTTGAAAGTTATGACACTTTGCCCGTAATCTTTAGTTGTATTCGGACGTTTGCTATAAATCATAGATGATGGGGCTTATTGACGGGTTCTGTCACACTTGCGCGAATGATATTTTTAATGGTTGAAAATTGTCAATACCTTGAAGAAGTAATCAAACATCATTGTTTGTCATTTTGTTCATTCTAAACGTGCGATAGAAATTATTTGTATTGCATAGTGGAACACAAACACAATTATTTTCGATGTGCTTATGAAAATTCAGCGCAGAACAGTGAAAAGATCAGAAATTTGATCATGTTCCATGGAAATTGATATTCATTCTATCCACGATTTTGTCCCACGCGTGGTGTCCCTTCATTGGGAAGCTGGACAATACTTCCTTCTACGAAATGCATAGCCCACAAGTAATTCTATAGTTTATAATACCGAATCATCTTCTATCGATATCGACATTGAAGGGACTGTTGGGGAAGACGACTGTCCGTACGTCCGTAATCAGACTACATACCGGTATGTTGTCTAACCGAACAGAATAACTCTACTTGTGGCTCAAATCCCCTATATTCTTTGTTTATATAACAACGGATACCTTAGTTTTTAACAAAGAATACCTCTTAGTTTAAAATTCCGTAATCATCGGTCTTAGTTGTATTCTTCTTAACTATATACAGTGATATAAATGAAGCTCTTACACCTTCTCTGTTATTAGAATCGAATCATACCAATCATACATCATCACAATAATAACCTCGGTGACATATAGTAATCTACGAATCCAGAAAGATGCCAATAAATGTTGAATACATGTACTTTAAAAACAAATAGATCATCTACTTCGAAGTATAAAATTTATTAGTCAAACAAAAACTCTATTAATACAATCACAATCCTACTCTCCAATGCACCGCTGTAACTTTAGCTCAAAGTCGTTACTGCCCAATTCCCGTTGGAATTCCAGAATACGTCAGCGTCAAGTCACTGCTGCACCGACAACAACAACAACAACAATTCCAACAACCACTATTAAGCTCCATCGTATCCACTACATTCTTCCTTCATCATATCCATTTCCATCACCAATCATCACCTACCATAACAAATACTCTAATATGAGATTCTCACGCATGAGCGTATTATCGTTGGCATTGCTCAACAGCAGCAGCAGCAGCACAAATGCTTTCCTACCAACCAAGAAACATATCCACAGTCCAAGTTTTGGCATCATCCCTGCCACGGCTGCTGTGAGTTCACTCCTGTCCACCACCGGCAGTAGCAGCAGCAGCAGCAGCAGCAATGCGAGGAATATCAAGAAACATCATTATGGTTCGTCCATTGCCAACGTTAATAACCGGAAACGCATCGTATTAAATGCCAATGTCGTCGCTACGGCCGAAGATACAGAGATGACGGAGCCTCAGGAAGTGTTTCGTACGGATTATGCTCCCTTACCGTACATCGTTAAAGAGACTAAGTTAACATTTAATATACACGAGGGTGCCACTCGGGTAACGGCTGAGATGGAAATTGTATCGAATCCCAAGTTAGTGGAAGAAGAAGAGAAGGAGGTTGAGTGTGTCACTGGCAAGGAATTGGTGCTGGATGGGGAGGAAGAAGCAGTGAAGTTGCTATCCATTCAAATGAATGGTGTAGAACTCGTGCCAGAGGAAGATTATGTTTTGTCACCGGGGAAGTTGACGTTAAAGACGCATGTGTTCGATGGATTGGCGAAGGGTGAAAATGTGACATTGCAAACGGAGGTAGAGATTGTACCCGAGGAGAATACTCAATTGAGTGGAATGTACAAGAGTGGAGAAATGTATTGTAGCCAGTGTGAAGCCATGGGGTTTCGTAGAATCACGTATTATCCGGACAGGCCGGATAATATGTCGATGTTTACTTCCGTACGGATCGAAGCAGATAAGGAAAAATATCCTGCGTTGCTTTCGAATGGTAATCTTATTGGGTAAGTCTAGTTGTGTGTGTATGTGTGTCCTGATTATTGCGTTTTCTATTTGGAAACACGCTGTATTCGATTGAATATCAATATCATTTATTCCTCAGCTAACAATGGGTGTTGATTCTTACCACGTCGTGCTCATACATTGATTTAACAGAGAAGGAGATTTGGAAAACGGACGACATTACGCAGTATGGGAAGATCCGTTTCCTAAACCCTCCTACCTGTTCGCCATTGTGGCCGGAAATCTGGCGAAAATCACAGACCAATACGTTACCAAATCTGGCAAGCGAGTGACGCTGCAGATATATACTGAACATTCAACGCCTATGGATCAGTTGGATTATGCAATGGAAAGCCTCATAAAATCTATGAAATGGGATGAAGACGTGTACAATTTAGAGTATGACTTAGATCTATTCAACATAGTTGCCGTTGGAGATTTTAACATGGGTGCAATGGAGAACAAAGGTTTGAATATCTTTAATACAGCATATGTGCTTGCCTCGCCTCAGACCGCGACTGATGGCGATTACATGCGCGTCGAAGGGGTAATTGGACATGAATATTTTCACAACTGGACCGGTAATCGCGTAACGTGTCGCGATTGGTTTCAATTGACGTTGAAGGAAGGTTTGACGGTATTTCGTGATCAGGAGTTCTCGAGTGATATGAACTCTCGAGCTGTCAAACGTATCGAGGTAAGGATTATCTTAATATTCCCTTAAAATTTAAATGAAACTTTGAAAGTTCATTACTAATTATCTATGTACTGCGAATTTACTTGGGCCAATCTTTTTGTTTCTAACAAAGGATGTGCGGGGACTTCGTGGACGTCAATTTGCTGAAGATGCTGGACCGTTGAGTCATCCCATTCGTCCCGATTCGTACATTTCTATGGACAACTTTTACACTGCGACCGTGTACTCTAAGGGTGCAGAAGTAATTAGAATGTATCAGACCATTCTTGGTGTCGAAGGGTTCAAGAAAGGCATGGAACTTTACTTTGAACGTCATGACGGAGATGCTGTCACTTGCGATGACTTCCTAGCTGCGATGAGTGATGCGAATACATACGATTTGAGCCAGTTTAGCCGATGGTATAATACAAATGGAACGCCGACGGTGTCCTACTCCTACAAAATTAATATAGAAACGAAAAAGTTCGAGTTGACATTGAGTCAGACAACCTCGTCTGGGAAACCACTGCACATTCCTATCAAATTTGGTTTATTATCCAAAGGTTCGAAACAAGAAATTGTCCAGACTCAAACATTACACCTCAAGGAATTAACTCAAACATTTGAATTCTCAGTCGAAGACGAGTTGGATGGTGTAGTCCCAAGTCTTTTGCGTGAATTCAGTGCTCCCGTGAAACTTGTTGCTGATTCTGATAGAATGTCCAATGATTTGATAATAGCGGATTTGGCTTACCTAGCTGCGAACGATACGGATGGTTTCAATAAATGGGAAGCAGCACAGGGAATATATACAAAGTTTATTTTTGAGAAGTTATTTCCCGGTGACGATGACACAGATCTTTCGAAGTTTAGTTTGGAAGCCTTTGGACGCACATTGAAGGATAAATCCAGTTTAGAGAAAGACTGTGCAATTATGGCGTATGCCTTGACTTTGCCAAGCGAAGCGGGATTGAGTGAAGACTTTCTCACTACTTTTGATACTAAGTTGGATCCCGTGGCGATTCGCGAAGCGCGTGGCGTCGTGAAAGAATTATTCGCACGTTCCTACTATGATGAGGTAATGGACATGTACAATGATTTGACGTTGAAGATGAATAAAGAGGAAGAATTAAAGGTCGATGCTGAATCTATTGGTCGTAGGTCATTACGCAATGTGTTGTTAGAATACTTATGTGCAGTCAAGGCTACTCCCGAGGAACTCTCTAGAGCCGCAAAGGTTGCGTACAGCCAATTTGAGACATCAAATGGAATGACGGATAAACTAGCTGCGCTTGGTGCACTTGTAAATTTGAATTGTGACGAAAGGCAACATGCGCTTGAGCAATTTTATGTGGACGCCGATGGCAACGCTCTCGTGTTAAACAAATGGTTTTCAGTGCAAGCTTTGGCTAATGTTGACGATGTTTTAGATCGCGTGAAAGCATTGACGAAGCATCCAGACTTTACTCTTGCGAACCCAAACAGATGTCGAAGTTTAATTTCGGCGTTTACGATGAATGCGGCAAAGTATCACGCAGAGGATGGAGAGGGATACAAATTTCTAGGCGAAATCCTAACTGAGCTGGATAAGTTGAATCCTCAGATTTCTAGTCGAATGGCCGGTAGTTTAATTCAATGGCGTAGGTACGATTGCAATCGAGCAGATATGATGAAGCAGGAGTTGGAAAAGCTAAGAAACATGGAAAAGATTAGTTCTGATTTGTTTGAGGTCGTTTCACGAGGTCTAAAGTAGAGATCCTATCAACGTTTTTAATCTATTACGCGCCTTGAATATTCATTGTACATGCGTTTAAAGATGCTTCATACCAAATTTAAAGATATAAAACATATTTATACCGTATGTCGGGTCTTGTAAGAAATATAATATCTCTAAAAGTAAATGAAATTTTTATAACTAAATAATTTTTAGCGTGTACTATTCTTTCAACATCACGAAGTTTCTAAAAATATTTCGATGGCTTAGAAGTAAGCGTCATCATTTCGCGAAAGGTGATCAATCTCTCATCGAGATTCAAGTAGCTGTATCTTCGTCCCGCATGCGGATGCGGCAGCCCCATGCTCGTATCTCGTACACAGTTGACAGACATGATTCACTCTTGTGACGTCATGTCCTGTCCTTTTGGTATTCAACCGTCATCAGCAGTGTCGCGTATACTGCAATTTGTCCCTGACAATGGAGACGACACGATAAGATCTCTTATGCGTAATAGTGGAGGGAAAACTTCTTAAAAAAACCTCGATTTGTGGTGCCAGTCGCCAACACTTCTTGTTAAGGAATTTAGGTCTGGGCCGAGGAAACTGGTAAAACCTACATTAGTTCTTCTTTATTCATGATATGGAGTTGCATTTCTTGAATTCTTCCATTCTGATATCGTAGAGTGCCATTGTCATTGACACTGATGATTTGATAAGGCCCTTTATAAGCATTCTGGCAATACTTTCGATTGGGATCGGTCTTGATCAAGATTTGATTTCCTACTGAATATTGATATGCTTTTCGTTTCGCGTCCTCACGTCTGCTATTTTCATTTGTTCTATTTTGCTTTCTATTTCGAATGGTAGTCCAATCTGCTTTAAACTCCATATTTAACATCGCATCGCGACCGTCGATTCGTGTCCTCACGTCTGTTTTTCTCATTTATCCTCTTTTGCTTTCTATTTCGAATGGTAACCCTAACATCGCATCGCGACCACAAACTAGCTGCCTGGGTGTTGCATTGAGTGTATTGTGGAAGGTAGCTCTTGTTACGAACTAAACGACTGCGAGCAGTCCGACATCAGGGTTGGATTCGTTCAATTCAGGATCGTCCACAAACCACGTCCGGATCATGTTTCCGATGGTTTGATGCACTCTTTCTACTAAAGAGTTGGCCTGAGGATGTCGGTTGGTGATTCGGTTTACTTGAATGCCGTAATCTCTAGTTATCATATCATGAACTTCTGCCGTAAATTCCTCGCCCCTCGCATATTACATTTTGGGACCAACCATATTTGTTCAAAAAGATTCGCGGTTTCGATCGCTTTCTTGTTAGGAATTTCCACTATCTCAAACCACCCGATTGCAGGATCGATCGTCGTGAGACAGTGCAGTTTCGATTCCTTCTCATTACGTTTCTTAACGGTGTACGGCCCGATTAGATCTATGCAAAGGGTGTCCCACGGTCTAGCTCCAGCCTCTTTTGGCGGCAATTTGCCATGTTCGTTTTCTTCGTAAGTTGGCAGATCTTGCAAATCTTGCATATTTTTTCGACTTCGTCATGAAGCTTTGGCGATGTAAATGCATTTTAATAGTTTGTTTAGTTCGGTTGATACCAGGATGCATCAGCGTTGTGTGGTACCAATCAATAAGAGGGACAACAATCCATCCGTTGCAAAACACCACTTCATACCGTTTGCTGCCCACACGAACTTCCTCACGGATATAATTGCTATTGCGATCTCGCAATGTGTTCTTAATTGATGTATCCTTGTGCTGTTCTGAACCGAGCAAGGACATCTGAAGAGGGTATATGTCCGCTTGTAGTTCGTTCTTTTGAGTGACCAAATAATCTTCTGAGCTATCCGATAGTAGATTGAGCCGGGATAATACGCCGGCCACAATATTATGTTCTCCTTTCAGGTAAATTAGTTGTGGATTGTACTCTTCCAGTACTATCCTCCAACGCATGACACGTTCTGTGTTAAATTTTGTAAATGTTAAATTTTTGTGATCGGTATAAACTTTCAGCGTCTGACCGAGAAGGATAGTCCGAGTTCCTTCAATGTTTCAACAATTGCTAATAATTCGCGTTCGGTGGTGGTGTAGTTATGTTGTCCATCACGCAATTTTCTTGTGTGAAAGGCGATGGGTTTGTTATTTTGTGCAATCACAGCACCAATCTGGCGGAGTGAGACGTCTGTGTGAATCTCGAAAGGCTTATTAAAATTTGGATAGTGTAACAGCGTTTGTTTGGCTATAATACGTTTAATATCATTGAAGGCGCGTTGATGCTCCGAATCCCATGACCACCGTTTACCTTTTCTCAATAAAGTGTTCAAAGGAGCCAAGATGTGCGATCTCCTGATCCATATATCTCTGTAGTAAATGATCATACCTAGGAAACTTCGAACCTGTTTCAAATTTTTCGGTGCTGCTAGGTTTATCATCGCTTTCACCTTGTTTTCGACAGGTTTAATGCCCTTACGTGTTAGAATATACCCCAGGTACTCGAACTCTCTTCTACCGAAGAAGTGTCGTGTATAGCTAGAAAATTGTGTAGTTTACATGACCAAAATGGTGCACCGATATTTTTAGTCACGATTAAAATCATTTACACATGTACCTTCAGTACCTAAACTTTACAGGTTATGAACCCTTTTTTTAAGGTGTCAAATATAATCTTTACAAAATTATATTTAATCTGCAAAACACAAAGAATTTGTTCGGATGGTTCGGAAGCGGGAATGAAGAAAGTAAGGAAGAAGAAAACGAAAACGTCACGACTAACGACGATGACGAAATTGACCTGCTTGGTATACCAAATTCCTTTTTAAATCGACCTAGATCCCATCGCAGAAGGAATGTAGACCCAGACGCCATTGCGACGTCCATCATTCAGCACCACCAAGCAAAAGCATTGGTCCTCAAGTTACGCGAAGCGAAACGAAAGGCCTTTACTTCAAACTACAATAGATCGTCCCAAGAACTCCCATCCTTCCTAGACTTGGCATTCGGTCACGTCTCTGCCAACTACAGCGCTGGTAGTGGCATGATGACAGTGACGCTAAATGGAAGACGAACTACTTTCCTAGATTCATATAACTCGATCACGAGAAATCATGTCTTAGATGCACTCGAGACTGATCGAATCTCCACAGAAGACGACTCCCATCTCTACGACTTTATTATGGCTAGCTGCTCATCAGATTTTCTATCTAATCTTGGCCCAGCGCGGCGCGAAGCAAAGCGAGACGGGTTATACTCTGGAATGATCCTATTGCAACTTATTTGTGCGCGAGTCTCCATCAAGCAACGTGACCCTCACATACTCGCATTAGAGTATCAAACGCGAAAACTACATGACTTTGGTGGCAATATAACAGAACTCAAAACTTTCAGCCTATTATCAATGGAGAGTTACGACCTAAATGCCAACGAGTGTCATGCAACACCTATATTCCGTGAACTATCGAGAACACGAAACCAATACTTTACATATTGGATTCAGACAAAGCATAACGAATACAAGACAACTTGTTGTGACTCAACTACGAGATCTACATACGATCTTTCTGGATTCCTACTGGCAGGCTCTACCAAATACGTGGAGCTCAAAAAGACACAACTATGGTCCTATGAAGCCTCGAATGATCCAGATGAATTCAAAATACCCAGAGCTTATATTACGGAGTTCAAGAAGTGGTATACAACCAAAAACGACGTTCCTAATACTGCACCTAGTAGCAAACCATTCGACAACCCTACCCCTAACCCTAACTTACCGAGAGACAGAAAATTGTGGCCTGAGCCTAAAGGGAATGAACCTCACAACGCGTCCGAAATCATAAAACACATTACTGCTGTTCTCATCACAAATGGAACAGTTCACACGAAAGTGGAAAGTGCAAGTTCCTAGAGAACAAAGCTCAGAAGCACAACTGCAACAAACTAGCTGCCAAGAGCCTAACGATCATCTCGGGCAGGGCAAACATTACTACTAGGCTGGGCAAGATTGACAAACTCATGCCTAAAGCCAAGTCGTACGACTATGTTCCTAAAAGCTATGTTAGAGTTATGCGAACATCCACAGCACATGTTCCATATTCAGCACAACAACATGGATCCAGTGGTCATCGACAGCGGAGCCAGTCACTGCTACACTAACTATGACGGAGACTTCATCAATAAGGGTGGTTCTTAGCATCGTGGATGGCGTGGACCAACTGTCAATTTCTGGACCAACTGTCATTTTTTTCGACAGTTGGTCCATTTGGTCCAGGCCATCCACGTTTTTTGCAGATAGAAGTTGGAATGGATGGACGGGATGGACGGGCTGGACCATCTGACCCGTTCAACATCCGACGAAGAA
>Ga0115008_10005099_pt1 | contig 10885 bp, 17 predicted proteins | sample FraStrMetagenome_FD_87164 | JGI IMG/M metagenome (GOLD analysis project Ga0115008, IMG submission 87164) | Marine eukaryotic phytoplankton communities from Arctic Ocean - Fram Strait ARC3M Metagenome | ecosystem: Environmental > Aquatic > Marine > Oceanic | place: Fram Strait | collected...
GAGCGCCTCTACATCGCTCTACAACGCACGCAGTTCGTCACGCGGCGGATGTAGAGCTCTACAGCTCTACAGCGCTCTCCAGCTCTACAGCTCTACAGCTCTACAGCGCTCTACACTCTACATCCTCTACACCCTCCCTCAGGTCCGCACGGGACTGTGCCCAGTGTTGTGCGCGAGCAAAAATTCTTTTCCGACTCGCCTGTCGGAATCGACAATCGGCGAGCCAGTCCCGTGCCCAGTGGAAACGCGCGAGCTTGCGTGTGTCATGCACTGCGCGACTCGCCTCGCCCGTCGCCTGCCTGCGGCTTGTTTGCAGCGACGAGTCCAGCTGTCTCGCCCGGCCAGCCTGTCTCCGGCTCGGTCACTCTGCCAGCTCGCTCCTTCCGAGCCAGCTCCATCGAACGCGCATGTGCTCGGTGGCGTGGCCTTTTTCCTAGCGGCAGAACGCGGTGCTGCCGCCGTCCTCTCCGCGCGCGACCTCCACTTTCCTCCCGCCATCGCTGCTCTCCTGTCGCTCGGCTGCGTTTGCTCCGTCCCGTCTGCAGGCGTCAGGCTGCAGCGCCTGCTCGGGCCCTCCGCCGCGTGGCTGCGCGCGGCGCTGCCCGTGCTGCTCGTGCCCGCCTTTCTCTTCCCGGCTGTGGCGGCGGTGCCCGACGGCGACTCGCTCCGCCTAGTCGCGCCGCTCTGCCTGGCTGCAATCATGGTGGGCACCGCGGCGGCCGGCGTCCCTAGATGCGGAATCCCGAGTCTCCGGCGTCCCTAGATTCAGATCTCCGCTTGCACGGCCATCACCATGCCTCCCCTTCCCCGTAGGCTGGCCTGACCGCGAGTGCCCTCATGTGCCGCGAGGGGGCGGCCGGCGCGGCCTCGTGCCAGCTCACCGCCAGAGCGTCGCGCCACCTCAACTCGGGCCGCACCGCCGGCCTCGCCCTCGCGTGTGGCGCTGCTGGCTCTGCGGGGTGGGCGGCGGTGCGACCGCACGACCCAGACTCGCTCTGGCGTGCGCCGCTCCATCTCGGCCTCACCGCCGCTCTGAGCGCCGCCGCCGCGCAGCTGCCGGAGGCGGTGCGGAGGTTCGTGCCACCGAACGTCGGGTGTGCGATCGCGCTGCTCGGCATCCTCCACACCTCGAGCGCCGGCCAAGGCGTGCTCTCCCCTCTCCCCGCCCAGCTCCTCCTCGTGGCCGAGCCCTTCTCTCCGCCAAACCCGCTACCGCCGCTTGAGCGAACCTTCCGCGCTGCCTGCACCACCAACACCACGGCCCCGCCTCTGACCGCACACACCGGTGGCCGGCCAAGGCGCGGGAGGCTTCCGGCGCGCCGTCGGCTGCTACCTCGACGGCGCGGGCCTCGCTCTGATGGCTGCGGTACAGCCCGCGATGGTGACGCTCGGACTGTACGCGCACACGCACAACGCAGTGCTCCGCGCGCAGTGGCGGCTGCTTCTCGCGCTTGCCCTCCTCGTCGCGCCGGCGCTCCTCTGCGGCACGGCTTGCTATGAGTATGAATGAGTAATGATCAATGATTATATTGCAGGCGCTCCTCTTTGGCACGGCTTGCTCAGGCCGTGCGCTTGGCCTCCCGCCCGAGGCTCCTCCTCCCCTCCCTGCCGCCTCCTCCCCTCCCTGCCGCCTCCTCCCCTCCCTGCCGGCTCCTCCCCTCCCTGCCTCCTCCTCCCCTCCCCGAGGCGCCCTCTCCTCCCCGCGTGGCTTGTTCGTGGCAGGTGACTGCCTCGCTGCTGCCCGCCTCCACCACCACTGGTCTCGCGCTGACCATGCCGTCGGGCTTGCCCCTCATCCGAGCCGAGTGGGTCGCCGTCGGCACCGCCTTCAACAGCGCGACGACGCAGGTCAGAGGTAGTGATGGGCAGACGCTCCCCCACACACGGATGCGGGTGCACAGCCACTGAAGGAACCAGCCCACGGCTCGTTGGCGCGCAGGTCGCGCTGCCGGCGCTGCTGGCGCTCACCTCGCTCCAGGCGGCTCCGGCCTTTGCCCGGGGCGTGGGCATCGGCTGCACGGCGCATGTGGGCGGGATGGCCGCGCTCGCCGCCAGCGGAGACCTCGCCGCGGCGGACGCAGCTGCGTGCGCGCTGGTCGTCGTTGGCGTGGCGCGCGCGGTGCTGATGCAGGTGCCGGCGTTCAGCCGGGCCCTGGCGCACGCGTGTGGCGGACATGGTGGCGGATCAGCTGAGATCGCGGCCCGGACACATCCCCCAAGAGACACTTGAATTGATGTCTAATCTGACCGCCGTGTGGCTCTCCTCGCGCAGCGAGTGTCCATTGGGTAAAAGAGGAAGAGAAATAGAGAAACAAAATACTCAACCCAAAGGGATGGCGGATGGGAGGACGGCACGCCGCCAGCGCCACCACATGCGACGGTTGCGACGGTGATCGGTGTATCAGTCGCCTTACATGTATGCCACCGTTGGCCGTTGCATATCCGGCTATGCGGCAACGGTGGCATAAGTACACAGAGTTGTTTGGTATTGACCTTACCCGCCTGTAACCTCTCTTTTCTCTTTAAGGTATTGCTAAAAATCTCTCTCTCATAAGTAAGGCAACTGTCAACTGTGAACTGATACACCGTCGCAACCGTCGCAAAACTGCATTCCTGGACACCTTCGCAACCGTCGCACCACACAGGGATTTCATTGGAAGAAGGTGTGTTGCTAGCCGTCGCCCGCTTGTGCCTGCTCCAGCGATTTCTTTCGAAACACCGCTCTGACAGGGCAAAAGCTCCGCTGGCGCTTCGGCCTGCTATTGCTGCTGGCGGGCCACATCACCCACCATGCTCGCGCGAGCGCCGCTCCGCCTCGCGTCCATATTGTTGCTCCAGCCGTGCTGCCCGCTCCTCATCCCAGGCCTGCAGCGCGAATACCTCGAGGGTGAGGAGCTGCCAATGCGAGTGGCGAAGCTGATGTCGACGAGGACACTGGTGCCCTTCTCATACTACTCGCTCGCGCAGTGCACGCCGCGCTCGCTCGAGGCGGCGGCAGAGAACTTGGGCGAGGTTCTGCATGGCGACCGCATCTTCAACGCACCCTTCGAGCTCCGCCTGCGCCGGCCGCGCGCACTGGCGCTGTGCCGGCTGCTGCTCGACCCTCAGGAGAGGGAGTTGTGGGTGGCGCGTATCCGCGAGGGCTACCGCGCGCATCTGCTGCTCGACAACCTGCCGGTTGGCACGCGCCGCCCACGCGATGGAGCGGCGCCGCTGCTCGAGCGCGGCTACCTGCTCGGCGCGGCGGCGCCGGACGGTGCGATCGTGCACAACCACCTGCACTTCACAGTGCGGTACCACCTGCCGTCGCCTTCCGTGACGACGGGCGAGGCGTGGAGAGGGAGCGGGCGGAGGGCGAGGATCGTCGGCTTCGAGGTCGAGCCGTCGTCGCGCGGCTACACGCACGCCGCCCGCTGGCCCGACGACTCGGAGGGAGAGGCGCGCTCTCCTGGATGCGGGAACACCGACCCGCGTACTCCGAGTAGCACTCGAGAGGGCACGGATTCGGCTGTACTCCGCTGTCACGCCCGGGCCTCGGTGTACTCGTGGCGCAGGCCGGCTCTGCAGTCGACGTGCTCAACTTGTCTCCAGCAGAGGTTGGGCTGTCGCACGATGGTACGTCTCCGATGGTGCTGCGGCGGCGGGGAGGGAAGCCGGTCGAGCTCATCTTCACGTACAACGTGACGTACGCCCTCTCGGAGGTGCCGTACTCCTCGAGGTGGGACAACTACCTCATGCTCGAGGAGGGGTCGCAGGCTCACCGGCTCGAGATCGCTCGAGATCGCCCGAGATCGCCCGAGATCGCGCGAGAGCAAGCGAGACCACGCGAGGGCAAGCGAGACCACCGGCCGCAGGTGCACTGGCTCTCGCTCTGCGGCTCGCTCGCCCTCTCGCTGCTACTCGCCTCCTTGGTCGCCGCAATCATGCTCGCGACGGTGCGGCGGGACTTGCAAAAGTACAACGCCATCGACGCCGACGACGACCTCGTCGAGGCGAGACGCGCCTGCCCCGGCGCAGCGGACGCTTGCTCACGGCGGTTGCGGAATAGGTCGGATGGAAGTACACCCACGCGGACGTCCTCCGCCCGCCGGCGGGTCCGCTCTCCCTCTCGTGCGCGCTCGGCGCCGCCGTCCAGTTGATCTGCTCCGGCGCCGTCGCGGCGCTCCTCGCATCGGACCGCGACGCCGGGGGTCGCCACGGGCGCCGCGTGCATCGCGGTAGGCGCCGTCACGCTCGCCCTCGCCCTCCTCGGCGTCATCTCGCCCACGGCGCGCGGCAGGCTCCATCGCCTGATTTCTTCTCTCCTATCGCGATGTCTTTCCCGCTCAGCGCCGCTGATTTCGCTTTTCCAGGCTCCTCACCGCCGCCCTCCTCCTCCTCTGCCTTTCCGCCGTGCCGGCCGGCTACGTCGCCGCCCGCCTCTACCGCCAGATCGACGGTTCGCACCCGTATGCGCTGATCGGCGCGCTCTCGTTTGCGCTTCCCGGCTCCGTCTTTGCCGCCTTCACCGCCCTCGATCTCGTGCTGTGGGCGCGCGGCGCAAGCTCCGCCGTCCCGCTCACCACGCTCCTCGCGCTGCTGCTGCTCTGGCCCGGGCTGCACGCGCTCTCTCGACACTTCCAGGACACGGCCGTGACATGTCTGTGACACGTCCCACAGGCTCGGGCTGCACGTGCCTCTCCTCGCGACTGGCGCCCGCGACCGGCCTTCGGGCGGCTTGGACTCGCCCACGGCCCTCCCTTGTGAGCCCTCCCGGCGCTTGCCTGCAGGCGCCTCCCTCGGCTTCCGGCAGCCGCGCGCCGAGGACCCGTGCTTCACCAACCTGATCCCGCGCCAGATCCCCACGCAGCCACTGTGGGCGCGATGCAGCCCCGCCCTCTCTGCCACCTCTCGCCCCGCACCTGCTCAACGTTATGCTGCCGCACACACGCCTCCTCCGCTCTACGTTTTGCGCCGCAGCCCGTCCTGCGCCGACCGCCCATACGAACGCTGCTCGCGCCGAGCAGGCGCATCCCCTCGTCGCCGCCCTGTCTGGCGGGCTCCTCCCGTTCGGCTCGGCCGCCATCGAGCTCTCCTCGCTCTACTCGTCAGCGTGGAACGGGCGCATCTACTCGCTCTTCGGTTTCCTGTTCCTCACGGCGACGACGACGGCGCTCATCTGCGCAGAGGTTGGCGTCGTGCTCTGCTACTTTCAGGTGAGAAGGCTTTGCCCGCTCCTTGCCATCACCCTTTGGTGACCACACACACACACACACACACACACACACACACACACACACACACACACACACACACACGAGCTCCCCATGGCTCGTGTGTCCGCAGCTCTGCCGCGCGGACTACCGCTGGTGGTGGCGCTCCTTCGCGCATACCGGCTCCTGCGGCCTCTACTTCTTCTTGCACGCCGCTGCATACGCCCACAGCGAGCTTCATCTCTCCGGGCCCACCGCCATCGCAATCTATTACGGCTACACCGCCGCCGCCTCAGCCGCGCTGTCCCTCGTGACGGGCGGGGTCAGCTTCGTCGCCTGCTTTTGGTTTGTCCGCTCCATCTTTGCTGCAGTCAAGGTCGACTAGCTCTGAGGACTCTTGACACACAATATAACGGACAGACGTGGCACACATTGCAAGCGGGGCCGGCACACTCTGGTGTGTAGCATAGTTTGCCGCTGCAGCTATTTGTTACAGAAACTTGTCTTGAGCAGATTAGGATGTTTCATGTTACACAGTCACAGAAACTTGCAGTTTAATGTGCAGAGAGATATGGCTCTCTACGTAAGTAACAACCCAAGGCGCAAGGGGCGACAGAGCGTGGAGGCTGGAGCCCCGTGGTGGTGCTGCGCTGGTGTCACGTGTCAGCTGGGAGCTGGAGTGCACAACACCAACAAAATAGGTAAAGCCGAATGGGGTGCACCCCAAGCGCCAGGGCGACGCTCGATGAATCGTCCCCCCCTGGACCTCCCCTCCGAATACGTACTGGCTATTCCTGGCTGAACGCGCGACAAAGACAAACCAGAAATGCGGATGCCATCGATTAATGTATGAAGGACGATAGACGAGCTGAACCGTCTTCAAGCTTCAACCCTTTAAGTTGAGCTTCTTGTCCAGAGCCGCGAAACAGGCTTTTACTTCCTCGTTCGTCGAAGCTGTTTTGCCCGTCTGCTTGCTCTTCGAACCCAGGGTCCTGATGCTAGCCTTGAGCGCGTTATACTCCGCATGTGGGAAGGCGTCGCAATCACTGGTCTTGATCTTGGTTGTGGGGGTCGACCCCCGCCCGGTCTTCACAAAGGAGGGCAACAGCTTCACCAGCGCGTTCTTCTTCTTTTCCTTTTGCAAAGCCTTGGCCTTTGTGTCCGTGGACACTGCCGGGGTGAGCGAACGTATCTTCCCTGCCGACGAGACGATGAGGCTGTCCTCCTCCGTGAACTCGCGGTTCGAATGCATGCCAATGGTTTGCGGCATGCCCTGCTCGTCTGCATAAGCCTGCATCTTGACGAGCACCTGCGGCGGTGGATGGTCGGCGTGACGGACGGGAGGGGGGGAGGGAGCGGAGCTCCGCCCTGTGCCAGGGTCGGGCGTACGTTGGCCGGCCCCGCCATCTTGCTGTATGTTTTCAAGAAGGCCGTGGTGCAGATGCCGCCGGCCTCCGTCTCGTAGGCAGACTCGTCATCCTTAGCGGCCGAGATGCAAAAGATGGAGCCCATGCCCTTGCCGTCGTCATAGCTGGTGTAGTACGCCGGGTCATACTCGGGGTTCACGTGTGCTTTCTCGATGAGCCCGAACGGAAGGTCGAGAATCGTCCCTGCGTCGAAGGTGTCGGCATGAGGTCAGCGTCCCTCAGTCTCACCGGGGTTGGAGGCAGCTACTGCAGCTTTGGGCATCGTCGGGCGATGCGGCGCTTGCTTTGAGCTTCCCACACACACTGGCGACGGCCCCAGACTCCTCCTTGAGATCTGGGCGATCTCGTCCAGTTCTCACCCGAGTGGCAGCAGTCCATAAAAAACATGAGGGCCGAGCCTGTTCAGCGGTCAAGACGTGTGAAGCGCGAGGCTGACCGGTCCGTGAAGAGCACCTTCCACCACGCCGTTTTTGAACTTGACAGTCTGCTTGAGGGTGTCGTCGCGGAGCATCCCGCCATCGGGGTCGCTACTGTTGCTCTCAAAGTCGCACGGCGCCATTGCCTCGTCCTCCTCGTCCACTTCGTGCGTGTCGCCGGTGACTTTGATGTTGACGCCTGCGCACCCCACGGGACGGTAAGTCTTGAGCAGACCCGTGAGTCCGGCCGCTTGCAATCGACTGACTCCGCCGTTGCGCGCCGCTACGTACGGTGGGTGTGGAAAGTGGGAGCAGGATGCGGGGAGGCGAGTGGAGGGCCGCGCCGTGGCCCGAGTATGTCACCCAGCCCATCCGCTCCGGCTCCTCGCTGAGCCACGCGCAAAGGTCCTCGAGCTCGTTGAGGATATTCTGCTTGGTGGGGTGCATTCGCCCATCTGGTCGGTCCTTGCCGTTCTTGTACGGCGCGTGCTTGCCGTTGCTCCACAGCTTTGCGTCCGTGTTGATTTCCGACGTCGACGATTGGTCGGTCAGGTAGTGCACGTCGTATGTCATTTCGAGAAGGACGTCGACGAGCTTCTGCTGGTCCACGTGCGTGCCCGACAGCGTGTAGCTCTTTCCTGGGTACTCGCAGCAGATGCAGAGTGCCCTCCGGTTCACACCCCGTGTGTTTCCGGGCAAAGGTAAAGCGGCCCACGGCCATGTGGTGAAGTCGTGCTCTGCGTCGGAGTTGAGGCCGTTGTAGCCTCTAGCCTCGACAGTTGGAGTCGCGTCGTTCCCTTGCACCATGCCCTCCACCTGGTCAGCTACGCCTTGAGCCACGCCCCCCGCCTGGTCAGCTACGCCTTGAACCACGCCCCCCACCTGGTCAGCTACGCCAGCAGCCCACCCGCCCACATCTACATTCGGTACACATGCACAGGAGGGAGAGGAGAGATTGAGCAGCGCACACGTGGAGTGGGCTCAAGGGAATGTGGTCAGTGGTGCAGCGGGTGCACCTGGCCAGCCCATGGCAAATTGCACCAGCCCGCTGCCCTGCCCCAAAGCGTCGGCCTCGGTCGCGAAGGAGGGACGATCGGAGCGACGCAATAGCGGGATTCGGCCGGCGGATTGCGTTATTGCCGTCGTAGACGGATCGGTTTTCTTTTCCGTTTAGCTTGTGGGACGACGCCGGCTGCACCGCCGACCGAGGGACGGGACTCGGGTCGTGCAGATGGTATCTCTTGCTCTGCTCTCCGTCTCGTGTGTCTCATGGATCATGGTCATGGCTCATGGTCATGCACGGCATGCTATCCTCGACCTCGTTCCTGCCGATTCGTTTCCAAGTAGCAAGTAAGAAGTAACAAGTATCACCTATCATATCAGTTTTCCCCCTCTTCCGACTTCCCCCTGACGCGAAATTCTTGCGCCCGACACTCTTTTACATGTTACATTCATAATTTGTGGTAAGAAAGACTAAATTGGATCACTTTATGGGAGACACCCTCACGAGGGCTCATCCTCCATGCTCTGCGGCAACGGCAGCGGGAGGCCCCAGTGGGTCGATGCCTCGTGCCCGCCAGTAGGCCTGGCCGTATGCCGCGTACACCTCTTCGCCTGGCAGAATGGTCCGCGTGGCCACGAGGCGCGCTCGCCGCTCCGCTCTGCTCTTTACAAAGCGCGCGTTGAGGCAGTCTCTGTCGAAGTGGTCGTTGACGTAGCGGGCGGGAGCATCGAGTGCGAAGCGCGCCTGCGGGGTGGCCACAGGGCTTTGCGGCAGGCGGGAGGGCAGAGCGAGGCGGGAGGCAGCTCGCACGTCCACGTGCGCATTGAGACCGAACCCGCCCATAAGGTAGTCACGGTTGGACAGCCTCGTCGCCTCCACCAGACTCAGCACTCGACCATAGTAGAGTCCGAGCACCTCGCCCACGACAAAGCGGCGCGTCGTGAATAATCCGTCGCCTGCACCATCGATGCGGCTCGGCCGCACCTCCACTCCCTGCCACCAGCTCCGGACCGCCGGTCGACGTCGGGAGCGAATGCGGAGAGCAGCTACCAGGGCTGCGCCGGCGCCCACGCTCGCTGCGGTTGCCACCCACCAGCTCACCATCAAACCGAGTCGTCTCTCTTTGTACATACATACAAAAAAATTCGGGCGTGAAGAGTTTTGCCTACTCGCTGCACCTCAGTCTACGTCTCTAAGCCTACTCGATTGTGACGTAGGCAACACCGTGCCCCGGAGTGCCACTCACGTCAATCGCCTTTGCCTTTGAGCGGCCAGTGGCGACCGTCTTGCCGGCGGCGGTGAGGATGTCTGCTCGGACAAACAGGTCCTCGCGCTCCCACATGAAGTCGTTCACGCCCTGCGTCGTCGTGGGAGAGTAGGAGCAGTGACGAGGCGGAGCGGTGTGGGCCCGTCGAGGGCTCGGTGGGCACGGCATGGCGGGAGTGGTGGGGATGCGCAGGTGAGGGCGGCCTCGCGCCTCGCGCAGACTTGAGCGCTCGACAGCAAACGCAAGCGGCCACGCGGCGCCGTCCTGCAGCGGCACTGTCGCCGTGGCGAGCGGCCCGTTGGTGTTGCGCCCGACGACGCGGAGCGTCACCACCGCCGACCCGCCGCTCGGGACCGGCAGCGGCGCCGACGCCTGCAGCACGCCGTGCATCACGTCGCCCGACGCAGAGACGGTCGGTGAGTTGATCTCGCCGGCGGCCGATGCCGCAGCCGCGGGCGAGAGTACGAGGCCGGCGAGTGCGGCTCGTCGAGAAAGCGGCGGCTGCGGCGTGCCGACTCGGCTGGCCGGCGGGGCGCGCGGCGACGGAAGGCTTAGCGTGGCGAGCGCGGCAAGCGTGGCGAGACCGCACATGCGTAAATTTTTGCGTACCCGTAGGTATGCACAGATTGCAATGCCAACAAGGAGAAAAACGCCCCCTCTGGGCCGTTTTTTATTTTATTTCTTTCTTCGCTTTTTGAGAAAGAAAGAAAACAAAAGCGCGGTCGGTCTCGCCTCCGTCTGGCTGCGCGAGGAGCCATCACTCAAGCTCTGATCTTGAAACAGGAATGGCCGATGGCACGGAAGAGGTGTACAAGAATGGCGCCGGCGCCTTCATCAGAGAGTGCCTGCTCCAGGACCCTCCCATGCGAGCCGCCGCGTCGGTCGCCGTCGTTGCGGCCGTCATCACAGTCGCCATCAGCTCGGCGCACCTCTCGTCGCTGCGGCGGATGCCGATCTCGGCGCGGCAGCAGCTGTACCTGACCATCGCGTGGATGCCCATCGTCTTTGGCGTCTCCGCCTGCGTCTCCCTCTTCGGGCCGCGCTCGTCTGTGATGTGGTGGCTGCTACGCTCGCAGTATGAGGCCATCGCACTCTCCACGTTTGGGACGCTGCTCTTCTTGCTGCTGGTCGTTACCGCCGCGCCCAACGCTTCCGCCGCGCCCCCCGCCTTCGTCGGCACCTCGATCATCCAGCTGCTCGCCTCGGAGGTCCCTGACCTCCTCTCCTCTCCCTGCTCCCACCTCTTCTCTCCGATGCCCGCCCACATTCCACCTCGCCTCACCTCTCCTCTCCCCTCTGGGACAGGGCGCGCAAAAGCACTTCGCGACCCCGCCGCTCTGCTGCCTCTGCACCCCTTGCTGGCCAGTCTTCCACCTCGGCGCGCGCCACCTGCTCGCCGTCTACTACCTGCTGCAGCAGTTCGTCCTCCTCACGCCCGCGCTCGCAGTCGTGAGCATGTGGGCGGCCATCGCCCTCCAACCCACGACGGCGCACTCCGTCTGCGCCGCCTGCCTCCTCCTCAAGAAGGCCTCCACTTTTCTCGCGCTGTGGGGCCTCTTCGCGTTGTACAAGGCGAAGCA
>Ga0115008_10005100_pt1 | contig 10884 bp, 9 predicted proteins | sample FraStrMetagenome_FD_87164 | JGI IMG/M metagenome (GOLD analysis project Ga0115008, IMG submission 87164) | Marine eukaryotic phytoplankton communities from Arctic Ocean - Fram Strait ARC3M Metagenome | ecosystem: Environmental > Aquatic > Marine > Oceanic | place: Fram Strait | collected 2012-06-18
AGGTTTATTTAAATAAAAATAAAAATACATTAAAAACGTCGTTACTATATGTTTGAATTTTGATAGGATTAAGCCACCCTATACATATGTTTTCTTTCCAATATATTAATTCTCCAACTTACCTGTATTTAACACTCTAATAGAATTAAAAGAGATTTATTATTATGGTTTATATGCAACTGTTTTTATATAAACACCATCCATATTGATTATTTTGAACAAAAAAAGCGGGAATCACGCAAAAATTGAACCACCATTTCATGCACAGCTAGGCACCATAAAAATTTTGAATTATTTTATGTGTGAATACAAGTCCTCATTATTAACTTCTTGCAGTAAAAATCTTTGAATCAAAACAAAAAAATAGCACGAAAAACGTCACTTTGTTTGCAGTTAAAAGGTATTGGCAACCAAGAGAGGATGATTAATTGATTTAGCATAATTATTCTCAATAATGATTGGCTGAGCTCCCCCCTGTCCAGCGCAGGTACCGTGCACCTGCTAGGAAATGGGTATATTACTGAATACCCATAAAATGAAGAGAAAAATTGAAAGGTTTCTACACAAAATGAAGATTTTGATTGGGTAACTCAAGGGTATATTTTGGGGTCATTCAAATATATCTTGGACATTATACTATGGGGATAAAATAGATTTACCTCGAAATAATGCACCAAGGCCTAGATTTAAAGAATCCATAATCAGCGCCTTTGTTGATGCTTCTCATGCAGCATTTCTTTGTGGAGATGCTCTTATGCGAAAAAGTCTAAAAATTCTGTTATGATGAAGCATGGAAATGCAATTCAAGTATTTTTGGGTACACGATTGATCAATTTAATGTATTGCCAATCATTCGCAATTTATGGAAATATAAATACCGCCAAAATTTGAAGATTTCATTTTTTGAAAGTACTAGACGTCGATCCTTGAATTTGAAAGAAAATGACTTCCTAATTGTTTGAACCTAAGAGTACCATACGAATCTATCTGAACTCATCGAGGGAGGTATGTTAATACAGCGGAAAGATAATGACGTCTAGGTTATAAGGAATAACGGAAAAATGCACCATGATGTAAACTCGTAATTATTATAATTCACTTTGTCAACTTTAATGAAAGGCGCCAACGAGTGGTGCTTATTGTGTTCTAAATTTAAGCGTGATACTAAAATATTTGAGCAAAGATTCAAACCTTATCTGAATTTCCGTGCACTTCGAATATTGCCCTAATTTACCTTAAGTTCAACAGCGTTTCACTGAGATACTTCATTTCAATACCTGCTTTTTCTGTTTCAGGTTTTGAATATAAAGGCCCAAACTTTTCTGTACGTGTTCATTCATAACAAATTCACAGAATGAATCTATGTCATGCTCTCTGTTTTTCTCCAAATTCTGTAGCAACTTACGTCGCAATAACATCTTACTTTTTTGTCGTGCCAGCAAAGGTATCTTTGCCCATTTCATAGCTTCTTCATATAATGTTTCATTTATATCTTGATCTATACTAATCACTTCATCAATCAAACCCATATCCAAAGCTTTTTCTGGAGTGTAAAGAAGTCCAAGTCCTAAAGCTTTCTCTGCTTGACGGTATCCAATCGTATTTACCATTAAATCTGCTAACCAATATGGAGCAACAATGCCCAATTTAGTTTCTGATAATCCAATCGTATTACCAAGAGGATTATCTACCATGATTCTATAATCACAGGCCATTGCAACCATGCAGCCACCAGCAGGTGCGTGTCCTTCTATTGCAGCAATCGTAGTAAATTTACACGAATAAATATCGATAAACAGTTGTTGAAAAGACTTCCAAAATTTTCTCAAGTGATTTTCACTTTTTGGCTGATATAGTTCCATAAGATCAATCCCAGCCGAAAAAACGTTAGAGTTGAACGATTTCAACACTACTGCTTGAGTGTTAGGCCTTTGAGTTTCGATTTCTCGGATTGCATCTGATATGGCTGTGTTTCTGGTAAAGTGAAAATAAGTTCAGATATTGATCAAATCATGCCGACATATATTTTTTTAAATGATAGCACTTACAACTCCAAATTCAAAGAATTGATTGGAGGATGATTGAGTGTCAAAGTAGCAATCATACCATTTTCATGAAATGAAGTTTTCAACAATGGGTCTTTTCCCCCTACCGTATCACTTTTACTAGTAAATGTTGATTCTATAGTAAGCTGTATTGCTGATCGTAAAATCTTATTCCGCGACCAGATGAGAGAACAGCAAGGTTGGCGAATAAGCATCGATGAAAGCATGGCATGCATATGTTTGTTCTGCTTGTTTTTCCAATTGAAATTGAGTCTTATATCAAGTTTCTGACATCAAGGGGGGAAATACTTTATGTAGTTGGTAAATCTTGTGCGTGTTGTCAAATAAATACATGAATGAAAGTCTTGTGGGTACGTACGAAAATCGAATGTCATATTTACTGAACAGCAGTATGTTGACATACTCATCATATCTATTTATTATATTTATTTATTATCGTTGTGACGGTTCTAAATAATTAGTGACTTTGGGTTCGGATTCCAATCATAAAAAAATGAAGACAGGAGTGACAGCAGTGATGAAACCTTCTCTTATTGGCGATGTCTTTAATCTATGGCATATTGTTTCAGCTTCAGTGTTTGCAATCGCTGTGACATTCTATGCAAGCCCAGAATACTCATTTTTTGACAGTCAATGGATTGAAGATGGATTTTGTGTCAGTAACAAAGATGTTCTATATTGGAACTCCCATGATGTTTGCCTTTATGGAGACATAGTTCTGGCTTTTTTTCTCGGAATAGTGTATCTACTGACCAAAAATTACCCAGGTGAGTGCTCCAATTTCTACATTGTTCAATATTAGCACAATAATAGTCTTTTCAAACGTACTTTCTGGTTTATCGGTTAAGGAATGGATACGTGCAATGGATATTCCAAATACATTTCTTTTTCTATTATAGGACATGGAGTAGGGCATGGAATAGTTGCACGTGAAATGAGGATTCTATCATCTCAGAATGTCTCTTTGCTTGAATCCTTAGATACGCAACCTCGGAACCAAAGATATGCTTTCCTATTCTTAATATTTTGGTCAACTCTCCTTCGAGCAGTCATGCCTAAAGCGTCGAACAAAAAGATATTTGCAGCATCTATTTCTGCCATGGCTTTACACAATATAATTGATGAAAAGTTTGACTTCACTTTCGTACAAACTGTACTTTTATTAGGGAGCGGGGTTGAGAACTTACTGCGTGACGAATCAGAGAAGACATTCGAATATGCCTTGTACTCTGCGATTTTTTCCCCTGTCACAATAATTGGTTGGGTCGAGAGTATTAGTTGTTCTAACTTTCTGATTCATTATGGAGGACACATCTTCTACGATTTTTACATTGCAATTGCATCAATTTTTTTCCAGTTAATTTGCTGGAATAGAGTGAGAATGAATAACAAAGGATTAAAAGCATCGTAACCTTGTAGATAAAGAGCCCAGATAAACATGAAATAATAATGAAAGACGATTGCAGGTTACACAAAATAATTGTTTTGATAAAAAATAATTCTTTGTTGGTACAATATATATCGAATGTTTTGCTCAGAACCAACTTTCTGGAAATTTCAGTGGATACTACTAATGTTGAAAGAATATTTTTTATTCTTTTGATTTCCGGAAGCTTGAATAGAAATAGTTATTCAATTTGTATTTGCATTGCTATTTATACCGTGGTGCGATGTAAGGAAACATGTATTGGTGAGTTTTGCTGTAGTACATTCTTAGGATTAAATCTGTTCACAAAGTTTTGACTTGATTGTTTGAGCGACTTTATTCATTATGCATTTTAGCTTTGTATAAAAAATGAATCAAATTAAAAACAAGAACAATTGTACATAACAAAATTTACAATATCTTGTGTAAACTATACATTCAACATCAAAGGGGTTTTCTCTTGCTTGTCGTTTCCGAAAATTAGACTATTGCTTCCTTTAATTCGTATTAATGGAGTCAGCAAAGCCATAATCATTGTATAAACTCCCATGATCTTAAAAGAATATTCATAGGTATGCTGACGAAATACATTCCCAATAAAGATTGCACCAATATTACCTCCTGCTCCAACTATGCCAGCAATTGATCCGGTATTTGCAGGATCTACATAGGGGACTATTCCATAACAAGCACCCATTGACATCTTTGTATTACAGTAAATTTGTTGAAGACATTATAATCAACGATATCAGCGTGGGCTAGAAAAAAGGGAAAGTCTCATAAAATAAAGTGTGTTGGCACATACCTGAGTGAATGTTGAAAAAAATATCATTGTGAATATTGCCGTGAATAGTGTTTGACATTGCACAAATAATTGAATCAGCACTCCCATGATAACCATACAAATGATTTGCACTATGAGTCTTCCTCTTAAGGAAAAGGCTACATTCATTTTATCAGATAGGTACCCACCCAAGCCACGGGAAAAAATGTTTGTGAAACCAAACAAGGATGCATACCTACCTGCTTGCTCAACAGACAAACCGAATTGATCATGAAGGTAAGTAGCACAGCCATTTTCCATAGTTAGCTCTACCCCAAAAGAAGCACTGTATCTAACGGCGAACAATTTACACGTTCAATTATTGTTATTCATAATTTTCTAAATAAATTTGAGAAGTAATGTAGACCTTGACACTTACTGCATGAAGAGAATCCATGTGTTCAAATTCAACGAACCTGAACGAAACGATTCAACAGCAGATTTCTCCTCCATAAGACCATTTTTTTGTATATCTTTGTAATTTCCAAGGGGGCAATCATCGGAAAATTGTGAAAAAAATAGAGCTGTAAAAAGTGCCAAGGTTGCTGGGAAAATGAAGCTTATTCTCCACGCAAAGTCTTCATCTCCTTTCGCCAGATAAGTACAGAAAGGATAAATAACTGATCCCATTAGTATATTAGCAATTGCAAAACCGACTGATCCCCAACCTCCACTCACTGCCATAGCAGTCCCAACGACGCTCTTCGTGAACATACAAGATGCCCAGTATTGTCCGGCTACAAAAGTTCCCCCAGCAAAACTCAGAATAGTTCTAAACAAGCAGAGACTAAAGAGATTATTTGATGTTCCAAGTAGATAACAAGGAATTGTGCAAATAGCAATAAGTTTCGTCATACTACTCTTTGCGCCATATTTATCACATAATGGACCCATAAGGAAACGAACGATTACCGTGCCTGAGACGCTGCAAATATTTGAAAGCCAAATATCTGAAGTTGTCAAGTTGAGACATTTTTGGACAACGGGGAGCAATGGGGCAATACTAAACCACATGAAAAAGGCGACTGCAAAACACATCCAAGATCCATGAAAACCTCTCATATGCGGACGTGTAAATGATAAAAATTTGATCTCTGTAGCTTTATGATCTTGTTGTGGGTCCGTTTTTATATTATCAAATTGTAAAATAATATTTTCACTCTCACTTTCGGATATACTAGCATCATCAATGGAATGGGCGGTAGTCCATGACCACTTTGTTTCCATTTCAAAAGCAGTCTTATATGATGATTCATCTGAATGTATGCTGTTCTCTACATTATCGTATAAATCAAAATTCTCCAAAAATATCACTTGACCCTTTTGATTATCAAATCTAACAGTACCATATCCATTTTCTCCATATCCCTTTGTTTTGGTAAAGTTTTCTTTTCCTTCCATTATGTTTTGTGTTCCTTCCTTTAACTTTTTGGGAAGTAAGCAAAAAGTGAGGAATATATTTAGTAAAGAATATTTAAATTGTAGATGCGTTTGTTGTTTGTAAAGAATTTATACATTTACATGGGCTGTTTTATACTGCACTAGTCAAAAGTTCATGAACATCAGGAGTTCTTTCATTCTTGTCATAATTCTGAAGCAGTATAGTACGGTATGTATCACGAATATATTGTCTTTCGTTTGGAATGTATGTCCGTTTGCGAGCAGCAAGTAGCAAGTGCATCTGCTGTGACAAAATGAGAAGTTGTTGTTTAATTAGATTTCTTCACTTCGTTCATGCGTCAAACAGAAATTGTAAAGTTGCATGACAATAAATTCACATAAAAAAGAAAATAGGTATGTACAATATAATATGACGTCATGTAATCTTATGCTTTCAATCATCTGCAGCCTATATATTTTCAACAGGTTGGGGCCCTATCAGACGAGGATTAACAATCCCTCCTTCATCTCTAGAGAGTGAAATTTCATGCATCAAAGATTAAGACATAGACTGAGTAAAAGAACAATCACCGTTACACCATGGCGCGACCAAAGTTGAATTGCATTGAAAAATTTCCGTTCAAAGGAATAAATTTGACACCAAAAAGCAATGATAATAATTCAAATTCATCTTTTGACATTTTTGAGAATGTTTACAATTCCATGAGACTGCCCTCGATCTCGTCTCCTACCATACCTCCAGTATTAAGTAATCCAGAATCATTGAGCAATAAAGTTGAAGCAATAATAACTCAGTATTTTTCTGCTATAACAGTCGGAGCATGCCTTGGTGCTTCTATCACTGCAGGAATACTCGTTGGAACACATGCTTGTAGTAGTTTCTTATCATTTATGGGATCATCTAACAAAACTCCGTGGTATGGTTTCTTCTCATCCAAACACGAACGAGAGCAAGAAGAACGAAACACTAAAATATCCATTTTACTCACCCAACCAGATGTTTCTTTTCCACATAATATGAAAAGTAGTGAGGAACAGTGTCTTGAATGCATAAAAAATCTCGGTTTAAAACTTGTGAATCATAATAAACAGTGGCATCAAATCAAAAAGATAACTATATATCTTTGTATGGATGGTTGTAGCTCACAAACTTTCAGAAATGCATGGAATGAATACTTGAAGAGCAAGGGTATGATGCAAAATGAAAATATTGTTTTGGTTTTTGTGTTCGTCCAGCGTCTTGAAGAAGAGCATGCAAATGTGCAACTGGAAGCTTTGATATGTTGATGCATTAATTTTATCGCATCCATCAATTGTGCGGACATTCTCTGATGAATCAAAAATGAAATTATCCACTTGTAAATGAGAAAACTATTTAGTTAGGAAAGGGTAGCATTCAAAACTTTAAGATATAAAAATGTCTCTTCACTTTTACATTTTCTCTTTTCTTTAAAAGCTTTCTTAGTTATTTGTTAGTTCTGTAGTAGTCTTTTTCATTGTGTATTCTTGAAGTTCGAAGACACCATTTAATGAGACTGTGCAAGAGAATTCTCGGTCTCTCAAAGTAATCCTTGACCGTTATTTCTACGTATTTGTTCTAGTGGTTTTAATCTTGAGGCAGAATGAGGATTCGACACAGCAGTAGCAGCCAAAAAAATCTATATCATCATACTGATATTGCAGAAAAGTATTGTTGTTGATCGGATGCACGGCTGCATCTCAGCCCTCCACGAAATTCAACACTTCTCAACTCCGCTTGGTCGCAATGAATTTAGTAAACATTTTCAAACAGAAGCCATCCTGGTCCTTGGCGTCTATTTTATCCATCGTGTATGTTCTCGCGTTTGTCCAAGTGGCTAAGATTCCGGAAACGGAACAATTTTCCAAAACTAACCTTCTTTTTGGTTTTTGTATCTGGGGAAGTCCAAATGATCCAAACGAGTCCAATGGTTGTACAGAATCCCCCGTTAACTCGCATCTTCTTGCATTCCTGACAGATATTTCCATGGCAAGCATAGCTATCCTCTTTTATTTCATGGACCAACGGAAAGACAAGACAAAGTTCATGTATATTGGGGCAGTCTTCATTATTTCGTCACATGGATTCTTGCACTGGTTTATACAAAGCGACTTTATAAATTGTTACAAGAAAAATGTCGGAAATCAACTTGAAAACATTGGATATGTTTTATTCGCAACATTTTCGTTTACCCTGGGTCTCGTTCTTTTTGGGTTTGGATTTGGAGAAGTGACCCATGCCACTGTTTGTGGCAGTTTTGTTTTAATGATGATTTCCATGACATTGGTTTGGAATACTGATGGAAAGCTCATGCTGCCTAGTTTATTCTGTGTTTCACATCCGCTCTCTTGTATCACTGGATTGTTCAGTCACAAACCCGCATTCAATTCTACAGTTGCAAATCTGTTTATTCTTTGCACTGTCGTTGGGATCCTTGAATTAACTTCCTGCAGAAATTTTCTGAAACCTTTTGGAGGACACTTTTGGTACGATCTCACTCTCCATACCGCTGTCCTTGCAGCTCTGCCTTATGTTTGGTCCCCTGCTGCGAAGGGAAAGAAGGATTCTTTCCAAAATTAAACTTTTCATGACATCATAAATAATTTATCTCTTATATTTTACGTGCATGAGGTACATCTGCTGTAAGGTTCTACGTATTGGCTCAAACTTCACAACCTAATTTATTCTAATTATAATTCATTAATTAGAAAAATGATCAGCAATATTCAAAACTTCGTTGGCTTTCTACTACCTTATGACGTAAATTTTAATATTGAGGATGACAAGCAATCCAAATTCAAGAAATGATTCTCAAGCATCATCATCCGAAATCGGCGGCGGAAGGCCAATTACTTTTTTGCAGAATATAACCGTTATATTCTTTCGTGCAAAAGCAATTTGTTGCGCATTGGATTGATTGGAGCAAGAGCCCCCTTCGCACTAGAAAGATAACCAAAAAGTTTAAAATTTCATAGTGAGAAGTCAATCTATCTTTGCTTGAAGAGAGTGAATCCATAAAGGGTACGAGATATCTGCGGAATATAAGGAGCTAAGGACAGCGGAAAATGTCCAAAGATGGTTTATTTATCAGTAGCGGCACAATACTCTTTTGCACCAGTGCTGTTCTCTTTACAATATTATTGCAAAGAAAACATGAAAAAAAGGAACCAAAAATAGAAAGCAATACAATCTTCCCAGGAGAAGAAGACATAAATCAAGAGATGGAGACTTCACTTCAGCCGCACTTATCACATCGGTTCAGTTATGGAAATATGGTAGAATTGTATCCTTCATCATCAGCAGCCAGTCTTGTCAACATCACAACAGACACTCGACAAAACACAATTTCTCAAGTGAATGATTGTCACGTGACCACCACGACGAACAATTGGAATCATTTTCAACGTGATCATGAACGAGAAGATGCAGGCTATCAAATAAGAACTTCTCTTTCGCAAGAGATTCAAATTTCAGATCAATTCATGAATGGATGTGACGAAATCAATAATAACATTGTAGAAGTGCCACTTAACGATACTCGATGTTCCGAATGGGATGTCACTATGAATAGCTGTGAAGATTATTCTTCCTTTTCAGATTCCGATTATTCTTCCTCTATGGACCCCTATCTTTCAAATGACAGTCTTGCCAAATCCAACAAGGCTAAAATGTTACGAAAGCATCCCAAATCCAAAATTGATCGTTTTGCGCAAATCATGCCCCGTAAATTAATACTGGTGCGACATGGACAATCTGAGGGTAATGTTTCGGAACAAATTTATGCTACCAAACCGGATAATTCCTTAAACCTCACAGAACTTGGATGGGAGCAAGCCCGTATGGCCGGAAAAGCCATTAAAGACTCCATAGTCGGTGAAAATGAATCCATTCATTTTGTTGTTTCCCCCTATGTTCGCACGGTAGAAACATTTCATGGGATGCTTGCTGCTTGGGTGGATCCATCAGAATTTCAGCATATTCAGGATAAACGGAATCGTCAAATGGCATGGTATAAAAAATGCTATGATATAGGGATTACATGGAGTGAAGATCCACGTATACGAGAACAGGATTTTGGAAATTATCAAGATCCAGCTGCCATTCAAAAAGCCAAACGGGAACGACATAAATTTGGAACCTTTTATTATCGTTTTCCACATGGAGAATCGGCAAGTGATGTTTTTGATCGGGTTTCTACGTTTTTGGATTCTTTGTGGAGATCCTTTGATGCGAAAAAGTCTAAAAATTATGTTATTGTGACGCATGGAATTGCAATTCGGGTATTTTTGGCGAGGTACTTTAGGTACACGATTGATCAATTCAATGTATTGTCCAATCCGAAAAATGGAGAAGCGGTCGTATTAAAGCATGATGGATTGGGGAAGTTGAAATTAGATGGGAGATCGGAATTGTTTATGGAAGATGTTTCGGACGAGGACTCGAAAGAAACCAAAACGGTTTTAAGAGGATATTCTTTCCATAAGAAATTAAGAGTTTTACCAGTTAAATGGAGAAAACGACGCGAAGTAAAACTTTCGTATTTAGATTAATTATGGCTTCCTTCCTTCAAAAAAAATCTTGAGGTAGTAATGCAGGCCTTCGAGGAATGACGAAAAAATAAAATATATCGTAAAAGTTTTACAACCTAGAGACTTTGCAATAATAGATTAGAAAGTATTGTTTGAGATTAGATTATGGTTCAAAATGTCACTAGAAAGGAAAATGAAATATAGGAAGAATAAAACTATCTTTTATCATTCTGGTGAAATTACTTTTCTAGATTAATTTAAAGCCTTATAATAATTTTCATTACCGTATTTCCATCGTTATCCAATTGTCTATAGATCTACCATATGCTTAAACTGCAAGAACTGTGACGCAAAAAAGTCGTTAGGTCAACAATTATCATTTATTCCTTCGACGAAGTAAGTTAGTTTGTTAGCCCTGGATTTATTGATATTTTTTCAATTGATTTGGAACAGCTTTCTCTAGACATATCCTCTGTAAACTAAAGAAATTACCTTAAGAGTCCTAATCGAAATTATTCCATTAGAAACTTGGTAATGTATCTATTCACAAATACTCGTATTCCCGGCTTTCAACGCACAAATCATATTAAAATGTTCCAAAAACTTGAACAGTCTTATTC
>Ga0115008_10005104_pt1 | contig 10878 bp, 20 predicted proteins | sample FraStrMetagenome_FD_87164 | JGI IMG/M metagenome (GOLD analysis project Ga0115008, IMG submission 87164) | Marine eukaryotic phytoplankton communities from Arctic Ocean - Fram Strait ARC3M Metagenome | ecosystem: Environmental > Aquatic > Marine > Oceanic | place: Fram Strait | collected...
TAAAAACGAACTTAAATAGAATATATTATATTCATTTGTGTCGCGGTGCTTAGGCGAAATTGCTCTGGTAGCTCAGTTGGTTAGAGCGTTCGACTGTTAATCGAGATGTCGGCGGTTCGACCCCGTCCCGGAGCGAGGTGGCTGGCGGGCCATTCAAAAAATACGCACAGAATAAGATGTAGCTGATGACAAAGGTTAAGACAAGATATTCACACCGCGACTTGGCGCAGAGGAAGCGTGTTAGGCCCATAACCTAAAGGTCCCTGGATCAAAACCAGGAGTCGCGAAGGAGGAGTACGGATAGTTGACGTCTGGCGACCACAGACGTGTTAAGATGCAGGAGGAAAACAACAGATTAATTGGTTAATGGGCAATTTGATGTATTCTAACATATGGGAAACATATTATATAAAGGTATAATAGGTTTTGCTTTCTTAGCTCAGTCGGTAGAGCGCGCGCCTTTTAAGCGCGTGGTCGTGGGTTCAAGTCCCACAGAGAGCAAAATAACAAAAAAATTGAACTATTAAATTTTAATAATTTCTTTGTTATTTATAATAAAATGAATTATTCATCATTCTTGCAGGAAGGACTTGAGGACAAAAAATCATGGGGATATGGATTTCGACGTTTGAATGTGAAAGCATCTGATGCGGATAAGATACTATGTCCTTATATATTCACAGGATTCGGTTATAAAGAACAGAATGGAAATCTGTTTCTGGGATTGCGTATGAACGTGGATCAAATTAGTCCAGTCAAATTTGTGAAATGGAATGGCGACAACAATGTTATGGAAAAATTTGGAACTATGATGGGTGAGCTTGTTGAAAATTTTATTAAAAAAAACAAAAATTTTAATAATCAACATTAATACCAAATAGATGCATTTGTGGGTTCCGAGTGAGAAATTTAATTTTAAAATTTATATTTTTTTTAAAATTAATTCAAATACTTAGCGACGACATTTAGAACGAGTTCCTCCGCGTCGACGTTTGGAACAACTGCCTCCGCGACGACGTTTTGAACGAGTTCCTCCGCGTCGACGTTTGGTGATTCGCCTTATTTTTTTATGAATTTTTTTTCCTAAAAGTCGCGAATCATGAATCATCTGGCCTGGGATACGTGATCCGATTTTTAAAAATCCCATGCCCAATCGACCTGTATCACGGATAGCACCAATGCCAATTTTTTTTGCAGTTCTGGCAAATTTTCTGCCATTCATTCCATGTTTCTTTTTGTGATGTTTAGTTCTGTGTTTTTTTTTTGTATGTTTTCGTCCCATTATATAATAATATACGAAAATAATATATCAATATATTATAACAAATGGGATTTGAACCTTTAATAAATTTAAGACCCAATACTATTCTAAAAGCTTTTATTCTAAACGCAATATTAACTGGAATAATAACAGCATTTACCATAGAAATACGCAGAATATTAGATGAAAATAAATATACAAAAGATTTCCCAGATAGACCGCATAAATTAGGAGCAACAATGATAGTGTCGATGCTAATAGGTTTTATAACTTATCTATTATGTCGTTATTTTTTTGGTCTAGGAGAAGGAATGATTGGACCAAAAAATTCACCACATAAATTTTTTTATTAATATATTAAAAAATTGAAAAAAATAAATATTAATAAGTATTTGTAAAAACTAAAGAACGACAACACATATTTGATGGGAAAGTGTTATTCCAGACTAATGAAGATATATAATAATCAGAATAATGTCCCTGAATTTAAATACATTAAACAGGAAAGAAAGGCAAAACTAAAAAAATTAACAAATAACTTTTATTATATAATTCCTGAAAAAAATAAATTGCGTGAAGCATACTGGTCTATTTCACAAATATCTCTCTTAAAAAAAATAATTAATTTTAAAATAATAAATCCAATACCCTTTGATTATTGCAAAGAAACAATTTATGGTACATGGGATGTTGATATGAAAATGAACACAGAAATTCCAGATATGATTTTACTTAATTATGACAAATGTCATGGAAAACGCCAGTCATTGCGTGGATTTGCATGTTTAACAATTTACACAAAAGACACAAAACCTCTAAGAGGTATGCCTAGTCAAACTATTAAATATTTGAAAATAGATTTAATCGGAAATATCTCTCTTAGAAATAAACCAGCTTTATCAGCAAAGCTGCGACACAATGTCAAAACACAGAGTGGTCAAGATATGATTAACTATATAAAAAATTTCGCAATAAAATCAAATATGAATTATATCACTTTAAACTCGATGGAACAAGTTATAGGATTTTATTGGAAACAAGGATGGAGTTTCAAGAAATACAAAGGGGCAAACACAGATCTTAGTAAATCAATTTGGGGACCACGTGTAGCTCATTTAAATAAAATTAATAGAATGTCAAATAATAATATGACGGATAAATATTTATTAAAATACTTTGATAGATTTTTAGAAGGATATTATAACGAACGCGAATTAAGTGAAACAAATTCATGGGACCCTGAATTTGAAGAATACGAAATTAGCAACACATTGCACAGACAAAGATGGAATTTAAGATTCAATGGGTATAAAATGTATTGGTTTTGTTAATATGATCATTATATGGAAATCAGGAAAATTTTAATAAATATAAATAATATGAAAATCGAAGGAAAAAAATGGCATACTGGTGTTTTTGTTTTAGATAAGATATTAAGATATAATGGAACCCGATGTATAAAAGATACAAAAACAATAAAAATAACAGGAAAGCTTGTTGAAGAATTATTTTTAGACGAAAAAGAGTTGGAAGAAGGAGAGAAAGGAAGAAAAATCATATTTAAATCCAAAACAACAGCTTTAATTTGGAAAAATAACTCAAAAATCGGGACATTATATGAGATTCGTACCTAAATATAGTTTATATTGAAACAATTTAATATTAATTTAATATTAATATTAAATATGAAAAATATTCCATTAGATGCAGAAAATCTAGTTTTATCTTTTTTATACAAACCTTTAAAAAATCGAAAGCGGTGCTGTGCTGTTATAAAAAATAAAAAAATTTGTATGAAATCTACACAAACGAAAGAAATATTTTGCACTCTACATTTAAAAATATTCCAAAAGGCCCTTAATTCATCGAATATTTTTGAAAGTATATATCTTAAAAGTCTGTATTTGAAACGAACACAAAAAAATTGAAGTCATCAAGAGAGATAAAATATCTTCAAACACCACTAACACATACAAATATGCAAATCTTCGTAAAAACTCTCACCGGAAAAACTATTACTCTCGATGTCGAGACTTCTGATACTATCGAGAATATCAAGGCAAAGATCCAGGAAAAGGAAGGTATCCCACCTGATCAACAGCGACTTATTTTCGCAGGCAAACAGCTCGAGGATGGTAGAACCCTTTCGGACTATAATATACAAAAGGAAGCAACGCTTCATCTCGTTCTTCGTCTTAGAGGCGGAATGCCGTTTCGTTCGAGTGGAAATTCCTTTAGATCTAGAAATTCTTCAACAAAGAAAAAGGAACCACCTTCTCGATTTAATTATTCTGGAATGATGGTAGGAGGTAAAGAATGGTTGGCGCAAAAAAAGCTAGAATTTGGCAAGTCAAAATTTGATACAGATTCTTATCTTGAAAGCATGGACCTAAAAACAAGAAACGCCATTCTTGAGGCTGCTCGCAATACACTGACCACGAGTAGCGATTCTATCATGAAACAAACTATCAATAGTCGTGTTATTGATAATATTGCAGACAGAATTGATCACAATAAATGGTCCAGAATTTGTGGTGGAGAACATGATGGAAAGTGGGTTAATGTTAGATATGAAAACTCTATATTTTCAAGTGGAAGGATTTATGATATTGTAAATAATGAAATGTATTATTTTCCAGTTACAACAACAGATAATGATCCGGAAGGACTTGGATTTACAATGACAACTTCAGGTGCTGGAATGTTAGTAAAAGTCGTTTGGAATGATTGGGTTGAAGAAACAAATACAAGGCGTGGGCGTATTCGAAATAAACATCGCAGGGAACGCAATGATCGTTGGGTATATGATAGGGAACATAATCATAAGTATGGTGAAGTTCTAGCACATGAAGATTAACAAATGCAAAAGATATAAAAAACTAGTTTAATATTTATTAATGATAACAAAACACAAATTGTTGAATATTTTAAGTTCAAAAGATAATTTTATAAAATCACATTTTTTTATTGTAAAAAAAAATTCACAACAGCTAAAAATGGTATCGAATTGGGATTTTACAAATTTTTTTATTGCATTAGTCCAAACATTAAAATTATTCACACCCGCACTCCTACAAACAGGAAGCATAGAACAGATAAAAAAAGAACGAAAAATATTTGATTTAATTCAAAAAAATATTAAATATGGATTATATTTAATTGATGATTATAAAAACGAAATAAAAATCGAGAATAAAAACGTTCTCTCTGTAAATGAGGAATGTTTTGCTGATTTTAGTAATAAAATTATGTTTCCATTATTAAAAAATTTATATGAAAAGAGTGATTATAATTGGGAACCGCTCAATAATAAGATAGGATTATGGAGAGAAATATCAAAAACCAAGTATTTATTTGTGAACAATGAAGTATATTTAAATGTTCACACAAATATTAAATATATAAAAATGTAATCTCGCAAGAAAAAAAAGAAAAACTCGCAAAGCATAAAGTATTTGATAAATAAATTAAAAAGTCCTTTCCCTACTAAAAAATTGAATTATAAAAATAATGAAGTAATTAATTTATTACAAATAATACAACAATGCCTAGACGTATCTTTTGTCCATTACATGGAAATATTGAATTAAGTGATTTAACATGTTCTATTTTAGATACTCCGGAAATGCAGCGCTTGCGAGACATCAAACAATTAGGCGCAACATATTATGTCTTTCCAAGTGCCAACCATACAAGATTGGAGCATTCATTGGGAGTCTATCACTTGGCAGGTATAATGGTAAAAAACCTTCGTCAAAAACATCCAGAAATCAATATAACAGATCGTGATATTGAACTTATTCAAATAGCCGGTTTAATTCACGACATAGGGCATGGACCATTTTCACATTTATATGATCATTATGTAAAATTTCATGATGAACCGGAACATGAAGAACGTGGGTTACTCATATTTGACAAACTTATTAAACGAGAAAATATTAAATTAACGTCGGAAGAAGTTAATGAAATTCATAAAATGGTAAATCCAACAAATAATGATATATATAATTGGAGATATCAAATAGTTGCAAATAAATCTTGTCAGATTGATGTGGATAAGATAGATTATATTCTACGAGATTCATACCATTTGGGAATCCCCCATGCTGGAGAATTTATCAAACTATTGTCTGATGTAAGATTAAACCAAACTCCCAATAATAACATTGAATTGGTATGGGATTCACGAATGCAATTTGATATATATTCTCTCTTTGCAACAAGATACAGATTGCATAAAAAAGTTTATACTCACCATACGGTAAAAGGGTTCGAATACATTATTGTAGATATTATGAAAATTTTAAATGCACATTGTAAAAAAACAAAAATACATTTAAGCCAACAAACAGATAGTATAGTTACGCAATTCTGTTATAATAACCCCGAACATTTGCTTTCAAGATCTTTGCTATCAAGGAAACAACCAACAATGGTGGGTGAACTGGTAATAAGCGATAAACATTCTTTAGAACCATCTCAAGGATTAAGATTAATAATAAATATAATAATCGAGGAAGTAAAAATAGGATTTGTAAGTGGAAATAATAAAAATCCTTTGAAAGATGTTTATTATTATAATAAAGATGATAAAAGAGGAGTTCCCTTTCATGTGAATTTATCGGAAAGTAGTTTTATCATCCCAGAAAAGTTTCAAGAAAGAATTTTGAGGGTTTTCAAAACAAGAGATGCTTCGGAAAGTGAAGCGCAGGAATTCTGGGAAGAAATAAAAGATAAATATATATAAATGAATAAAATAAGAATTGCTTGGTGGGATAGAAAAGAATCAACATACGATTATGGATGTTGGCAAACGCGAGAAAATTTGCAAGAAATGGAAGATTGGAATGAAAAACAAAACATATTATACCCACATGTTTTTTATTGGATAGAAGAAGGAAATGAAGTTAATGATAACCAGGTTGTCAATCTTAAAAAAGAGAGAAAAAACATCAAAATTAATGATGAATGTTATATAATTCTTGAAAAAGATTTTACACAATAATTATAATATATTTTAAACTTCCATTTTAATAGGTATAATAATATTGGTGATGTTTTGTTGAAACCCAATCAACATTTTGTGTCGTCTTATTTTTCGACAGAGAAGGTTTCTTGCTCTCCTCCATTTACTAATATTGTTATATACCTGTCTTCCAGTTAAATCGGGGTGAATTTCTTTTTTAAAATTTTTTACTCGAGACGCAATATCTTTCTTTTTAGTTTCTAATTTTTTTAATTGTGTTATCATCTTTTTTAATTCTTTTGGTGCATCTTTTTTACGTGAAAAAGCTCGCATTTTTTTATAATTTTCGTATGCGTGCTGACGTTGTGACCATGTAGTATTTACTTGCATTTGAGCTAAACTATTAATACCGAGATTATTACACAAAGGACAGGATTTTTTACCAGTACGAAACCAAGTAATGATACAATTGGAATGATATTTGTGATTGCATTCAGGAAGTGTATAAATATCGTCATCGAGAGTTTCGTGGCATATAGGGCATATATCCGTCATTAATATAATAACTATAACGTTTTTATATTAAAATATTCAAAGATCAGATCCAGTCTTCTAAATAGTATGAAATAAGCCATACTAACCAAAATGGTGCAATAACTAAATCAATTCTCGCAAAAAATGCAATAAATAAAGCAACTACTGCTTTTTTTGTAGATGATTTTATATTTTCTACCTTTTGGGAATCCTTTTTAGCGGGATGCGTTTTAATAAACCTATAAATCAAAAAACACCAAAAAAGTATAAAAAATAATTGTCCGATGGTTTTTTTATTATTAAAAAAGTTAATAACTTCCTTTGTTTTATTAAGTTTAAAAATGGCACGCATAGTCAAAATAATAAAAAGTATTGCTGCAATATTAAATCCTGATGAAGATGTTTGTGAAAAAATAGAATCTGCCAAGTTATCAAAAAAATGTATAAATTTCATTGATATATATATATATTAATTTAAATAAAATTATCATGGATCTATCATATTGATAAGATGACAGCAAGCAATAAGTTGCGAATCTTTTTGATTTTCTGTCCACATGGAAGTATCCAACGACATCCATTTATTCAACAAATTCTCTCTTTGTTGTGTAATATTTTTTCTCTGAGGTTTATTCTTCCAACATTTTTTGCAGTATCCTTTGTGTTCTTTCATAAAAGATATTTGTTTTTTGTGACAACCGCGTTTACATTTGGGACATATAGGCATATTGGTGAGTTTTGATAAAAGACAATAACTTATCAAATATCATTTCAATTTTTTTATTGTATTAAATTATATGGATAAGAACAACGATAAAACACAAATACCAGAAAAAAAGAAAATATGGCATCCTCAGCAACAAATAATTCTCAAAAAGTGGGGTGAAATAGGTAGTTCGTATAGATATTTGCATGATAAGGCGTTTATGTATTATTCAAAACAAAATTTTCGTTTTGCTCTGCCAGTTATTATTCTCTCCACAATAACAGGCACTGCAAACTTTGCGCAAAAATCATTTCCAGCGAGCACACAAGATTATGTTCCACTTTTCATAGGATTTTTAAATTTAACAGCTGGGTTAATAACAACTGTTGGGCAATTTTTACGTGTTAGTGAATTATTAGAAGGACATCGATCGGCAAGTCTTGCTTATAGCAAATTTTCACGTAATATATCCGTTGAATTATCTTTGCCAGTAAAACAAAGGACAACGGATGGGTCAATATTTATCAAGAATTGTCGAACAGAAATCGACAGATTAATAGAACAAAGTCCAAATATTCCACAAAATATACTACAAGAATTTGGAAAGAAATTTCAACATAAAGATTTTGTTAAACCAGAAATATTGGACATAGGCGCGGTTGAAATATATATCGACAACGAGGAAGAAGAAGAAAAAGCAGAACTATTAACCATAAAGAAGAGAGAAAGAGAACGGGTAATATTAGAAGAAGCGCAACAACATCGTGATATTATTCGAAAAGAATTAGAGAACGAAATGCAAAAAGAACAAGATATTGCTACCAATACATTACAATTAGCAAAAAAGAAAAAAAAAGAACGTGTTACCGGAGGAACAATAGCAAACAGCATGGATAAATTAATTCAACGATTAAATTCATCGCAAAATATTAGAAGTATCGATTCCGATGGAAGCGTTAGTAGTTCCTCATCAGAGAATAGTATAAATATAGAGATGAGCGTATCTGAAAAAGATACAACTATAAAAGAGAAAGTAAATGAGATTATTACACAAGTGGAAACAATAACTGAAATAAGTTCGCTTGAAGATCCAAAAAACACAGAATTAGAGATTTCTGATATTTCAAATAATCTTATTTAGACATAAATAAAATATCATATTAATAAAATGACAGATAATGCGATTTTTATAGATGCCCTTGCAAAATTAAACGAGAAAACAACTGATCTAGATGTAAATCCCAAAACAATTATGACGATTTTAAAATTTTCGATGGAAGTAGTTGAAACTACAAAGTTGAAAGGCGAAGATCAAAAAGAATTAGCAGTTAAATTAGTTCGTCAAATAGTTATTGAAGCTCCCATAACCGACGATAAAGAAAAGTTATTACTAGACATGATCGATGAAGATATTCTTGGAGATACCATAAATTTAATCATAGCTGCAAGCAAAGGTGAATTAGATATTAATAATGTATTAGAAGTAGCTTCAGGGTGCTGCGCTGCATTTTTAAAAAGTAAAAAAAAGTAAGTGTTTCCAAAATCTCAATCATATTAAAGATAATTTACTATGATTTAATCAATGAAGATCATAATATTACGCCATGCTGAGCGTTATGAATCTCCGCGATATTTTACACCTCTTACTATAAATGGGTTAATACAAGCAGACAAACTAATCACCGATCTCCCCGATGATATAGATTGCATCTATTGTTCTTCCTTTCTCAGAACAATACAAACGATATTTCCCTATTGCAAACAACATAATAAAAAAATAAAAATAGAAAATAGTTTTTATGAACGATGTCATGGTCCGGATTTTAACCACCATAATTATAGACATAATATAAAAGAATTAGATCAATCATGGGGTTATTTGAGTTCTATTATAGATAATAACTATAAGAGTAAATATTTAAGTTCAAATATACAAGTAAACCCCGAAGATAAAAAAATTATCAATAGAATCTTCCCATTTATATATAAATTATGTAAAAAATATAAAAATACGGATAAGACTTTTTTAATAGTTACACATAAAGGAATTTGCAATGCAATTAAAAAAGTATTTAAAAAAGAGACTGGGTTAAGAAATGATTTTCCAATGGGACATTTTGAAGAAATAACAATTGACAATTCTTGGTCAAAGATAGATTAATATACTCCACTAGCGTATTGTAAAGTCCATGCAACTGCAATTCTATCGTGTTTAACTCGATCACTTTCATAGAGCCTTGCGATTTCAGGTACCAGTGGATCATCGGGATTAGGCTCGTCAAGTAAAGAACATATTGATAATAATACTTTATTAATAGTTAACGCGGGAGACCATTGGTCCTTCAAAATATCAAGACAAATTCCTCCATTACTATTAATATTACAATGATAAATCTTGGTATCAAATTTAACCTTTGGAGGTTTAAAGGGATAATCAGAAGGAAAATGTATATCTAGAAAGAATAGTCCACCATAATAGGGTGTATTTTCAGGACCCGTAATTGTACCACTCCAATGAAACAAATCGTCTTCTACCGGACCAGCACTGCAATTAGCAGGTGGATCAGCTAATAAATCTTCGAGTTCTTTCTGTATCCTAGACAATGACATATGTGTATTACATATTATATTCATGAACTCTCTAATTCAATTTAATAAAAAATTTAATAAAATGGATTTTTATACCTAAGGTGCAATATTAATTACCTTCTGGCCAAGCTATATGCACCATATGATGTTGCACCACGTCGAAATGTTTTTACTCTGCAACAATTGTTACAGAATCCTTGAGGGTCGGTCAAGAAAGCAATTACAGCCACGACAAGAGAAATGTAAAATACAATTTTCATAAATCCCATACATGAGGCAGATGTCTCACAGACAGCCATAAATACACCGAAAGAGATATCTACTACCATTTCAGTAATAAAATTATCATCATCATCATCATCTGAAGCAATGACTGGTTTGATGAAAGTAAAAGCTAGTGTCAATAAAGTAATTAAATAGATAGTGTTTTTTTTTGAGAACATATTTGAGTTGTTATTTTGAGAATTAACAACTTTTAATTTAATATTTTTGACTTCAATTTTTTTTAAATTCTGAAATACGTTCTAATGCATAACATATAAGTTTATCATAATCATCAAAAGAAGTTCTATAATTAAAATTATCATTATTTAAGGGAAAAGATATTTCCCATTTCTTGGTTTGAGATATGTATTGAATAATGAATTGGCTTATAACGCTATTATATCTTGCATATTTGAGCATACGTGGTGTATTCTCAATCTCATAAAAATTTGAGTGAATAAGAGCCTTTTCAATACTAATGGACATAGATAATGAAATATAACACGATACCTTTATTTCAATTTATATAATTATAAAAATTGAAAGAAAAAAAAA
>Ga0115008_10005105_pt1 | contig 10876 bp, 11 predicted proteins | sample FraStrMetagenome_FD_87164 | JGI IMG/M metagenome (GOLD analysis project Ga0115008, IMG submission 87164) | Marine eukaryotic phytoplankton communities from Arctic Ocean - Fram Strait ARC3M Metagenome | ecosystem: Environmental > Aquatic > Marine > Oceanic | place: Fram Strait | collected...
CCAGAATATGGTTTTGCATATTCGTTTTCTAGACTATGGGTGAGAATCCAGTTTTCCATATCTGTTCTGGTAATTTCCTTATTGATATATTTTTCTATCATAAGACTTGCCATTCTACCAGCGAATCTACTTCCCCAATATCCGTTTTCAACAAATACTGCTATGGCAATTTTTGGATTATCCTTAGGAGCAAAAGCTACAAAAATAGAGTGGTCTGTTAATTGCGTTTTTAAAGTATCAATTTTAATAAAGTTCTCTGCAGTTCCTGTTTTTCCGCAGATCTCAATACCAGGAATTCGAAGTGATGCAGCAGTACCTTTATTATATACATCAAACATACCTTGAACAATGGGCTCAAAATGTCGCTTATCAATGGTGGTTTGTTTTTTAGTTGTGAACTTACTCGGGATGGTATCACCTTCAATTTCTTTTATGATATGAGGTGTATAATAATAACCACGATTTCCAATAGCTGCAGCCATATTTGCAAGTTGTATTGGAGTCGCTTCAACTTCACCTTGACCAATTGCATTGGATACAATATAAGTTGAACCCCAACGATTGTCACCATAAGCTCTGTCATAGTAAGCTCCATCGGGAATTCTACCTTTTTGTCCAACAGGTAAATCGTATCCTAGGAAATTACCTAGTCCGAAACTTTTAGCATGATCAGCCCAAATATTCATTCCATTTCCTGCATCTGGATATTTATCTATTATTTTTCGATAGGCAGCCACAAAATATGCGTTGCAAGATTGTGCAATTCCTGCATTCATATTAACAGGACTACTGTGATGATGACAGCCAGTTAGTTTTCTGCTTCTGTAGTAATAACCCATTCTACAGGATACGTTTTCGGAAGGATCCATAACACCTTCTTGTAATGCAATAAGTGCATTAATGACTTTAAAAGGAGATCCTGGAGGGTATTGTGCTTGCAATCCTCTATCCCATGTTGGTCTTGAAATAGTATCTAAATATAGTCTTGAAAAGTTCTTATTTCGCTCTCTACCTACTAATAAATTTGGATTATAACTTGGTCCAGTTACTAACGCTAAAATTTCACCATTACTTGGGTCAATGGCTACAATACCACCTCTTTTATTTGTCATTAATAGCTCACCGTATTTTTGAAGTTCAGAATCTATAGTGATTTTAATATCTTTTCCAGGTTGAGGTAACGTGTCAAAATCCCCGTTTTTATATGGACCAATGTTTTTATTAAATCTATCTTTTTGACTAAATTTAATGCCTTTTGTACCTCTAAGTACATCTTCATAAGACAATTCTACGCCTTGTTTACCAATAAGATCTCCCAATGTATAGTATGGTTGTTTTTCTATAGTACGTTGGTTAACTTGCCCTAAATCCCCTAGAACATTTGCTCCAATGGAGGTTTGATAATTACGCAAAGATCTTTTTTGTATATAGAACCCATCAAATTTTCGCATTTTTTCTTGAAGTACTGCGTAATCTTTTTTTGATAATTGCGGCACAAATGGTGATGGTAATCTTGGTGAGTAGTTTTTTGCTCTGTTATATTTCTTTATGAAATCCTCTTTAGTGATTTTTAATAGTTTACAAAATTCTAAAGTATCTAAAGGCTCAACTTCTTTTGGGATAATCATGACATCATAAGATGGTTGATTGGCTACCAATAGTTTTCCATTTCTATCGTAGACATAACCACGTTTAGGGTAGTCAAATTCTTTTAAAATGGCAGTATCTTCATACAAGCTATACGCTTTTTTACTATAGACTTGTAAATAAAATAAACGAGAAATAAATAAGATCCCTACGATGATCACTGTTAATAAAAGTAGAATTTTTCTCATCGTTGTTTTGTACTAAAAAGTATGGAAATTAATGCACATAATATAATAGTGAAAATACCAGAAAATAATGTCTTCTGAACTACTAAAAGTATGTTAGACATGTTAAAAATTTCTAGCGAAAACATAATAAGGTGATGAATCAAAATTAAGATGGAAAAATAGATGATTCTGTTGCCAAATTCAGTGTTATTGAATTTAATGGTTTGATGTTCATAGACCATCCCAAATGCAAATTTTAAAACTGTAGGCCTTATAAATGCAATGGTAACACAAGCTGCTGCATGAACACCTCCTGAATTTGAAAATAGATCCATACATAATCCTAAAACAAAACTTGAAAATATGAATAGTGTTCGGTTATTATTTATTGGGAATAATAAGATAAATAGTATGTATGGATAGGGGTTAATAGATCCCATGAAGTTTATATTACTAAATATGAGCACTTGAATTAGTGTCAATACAACGAACCTAATGATGTTATTTATGTTGAGACTATTCATCAATTGGGTTTTCTAAAAGTTTTATTTCTTCGGAATCTAAATTTTCTATGATATAGATATGAGATAGGTTAGTCATATCATTAAATAATTTGACTTGAATTGTGTAAGTGTCTCCACTAATATCTAAAACAAAAGACACAATAGTACCAATAGGAATTCCTTTCGGGAATATTGTTGATTGTCCACCAGTTATAATACTATCACCTTCTTTTATAGGTGCAAACTTTGAAATATCTGTCAATTGCACAGTTGTCGCAGCAGACTTGCCATTCCATTTTAACGATCCAATATGGTAAGATGATTTTAACTGGGCATTGATTCTACTTTTAGTATTTAAAATAGATAATATTCTTGAATAACCATTCGATGTATTGTCTATAATTCCAACAATTCCCTTAGAGGTAATGACACCCATATCCTCTTTAATTCCCGCTTTTTCTCCCTTGTTTAGGGTTAAGTAATTTTTTGTGGATGAGTAATTATTGTTGATGATTTTAGCAGATTGAATTTTATATCGACCATTGTAGGATATACTGTCAATTTTCGCACTAGCAGAAATAATAGAGTCTCCTGAATTAAAAATTTGAGATCTCAATCTCTCATTTTCTTCAACAAGAATCTCGTTTTGGTCTTCCAAATCAAAATAATCTGAAATACCACTTGCACCTTCATAAATCCCACCAGTTAAAAAATTAGCAGAGTTTATAAATTTACTTTTATGATAAGAATGTGATTGGATCGTTAATCCTAAAGAAATAACAAACAGCAAGAGAAACAAAAGGAAGGTCTTGTTTCTAATGACAAAGTTTATAATTTGTTGCATGCTATGTAGGTATTGCTATTCTCTTTATTTTATCAATACACTTTTAAATTTGGCTAGATTTTTTAGTGCGATTCCTGTACCACGAACAACAGCTCTTAAAGGGTCTTCTGCGATATAAACAGGTAAGTCTGTTTTTTGTGATAGACGTTTGTCTAGTCCTCTTAACATAGAACCACCACCTGCTAAATAAATACCAGTGTTGTATATATCTGCAGCGAGTTCTGGAGGCGTTTGTGACAAGGTTTCCATAACAGAATCTTCAATTCTCAAAATAGATTTGTCTAGTGCTTTTGCAATTTCGCGATAAGAAATCTGAACTTGTTTAGGCTTTCCAGTCAATAAATCACGTCCTTGAACGCTCATTTCTTCTGGTGGCATATCTAAATCTTCGGTAGCAGCACCAATTTGAATTTTTATCTTTTCCGCAGTACGATCACCAACATATAAGTTGTGTTGTGTACGCATGTAATAAATGATATCATTTGTAAATACATCACCGGCAACTTTAACCGATTTGTCACATACAATTCCGCCAAGTGCAATTACTGCAATTTCTGTTGTACCACCTCCAATATCAACAATCATGTTTCCTTTTGGCTGCATGATATCAATACCAATACCAATAGCAGCTGCCATTGGTTCATGAATAAGATAGACTTCTTTACCGTTAACACGTTCACAAGATTCTTTTACTGCTCGCATTTCTACTTCTGTAATTCCAGAAGGAATACAAACGACCATTCTCAAAGCGGGTGTAAATAATTTCTTTTTTAAAGCAGGAATATTTTTAATAAACATGCTTATCATTTGCTCAGAAGCATCAAAATCTGCAATGACACCATCTTTCAAAGGTCTAATCGTTTTAATGTTTTCGTGAGTTTTACCTTGCATCATGTTGGCTTCTTTACCAACTGCAATAATTTTTCCAGAAATTCTATCTCGTGCGACTATTGACGGACTATCAACAACAACCTTGTCGTTGTGTATGATAAGCGTATTTGCGGTTCCTAAATCTATGGCTATTTCTTCGGTTAAGAAATCAAAAAATCCCATGTGTTATTCTAATATTATGAGGGTGTTATTGTATTCAGTTTTTGACGTGTTGTAAAAGTAATAAAATATACGTTATTTCTTTGCTTCTAGTTGTTTATTGATTGTTTTTTTCTTCGGAAATTTTAAACATCTAAAAAATGATCTTAACAATCAATCGTTGCATCCTTATTTTTAAAGGAATTTTAATGTTTAAAATGACGTGTTCCAGTCATTACCATAGCCACATTATTGGCATTACAATAGTCAATAGTTAATTGATCTTTTATAGAGCCTCCAGGTTGTATCACAGCTGTTATTCCTGCGTTATCTGCAATTTCTACACAATCTGGAAACGGAAAAAACGCATCACTCGCCATAACAGCACCTTTTAAATCAAAGTTGAAAGATTGTGCTTTATGGATGGCTTGATTAAGTGCGTCAACACGACTTGTTTGTCCAGTTCCACTAGCGCACAGTTGTTTATTTTTCACTAAAACAATTGTATTTGATTTAGTATGCTTACAAATTTTTGAAGCAAATATTAAATCATCTAACTCGTTTTGAGTTGGTTTTGTTGTTGTTGCATGAGTTAAATCTTCAACAGTATCTGTTTTGTTATTTTTATCTTGCACTAGTATTCCATTAAGACATGTTCTAACTGTTGTTTCAGCAAACTCTGTATCTTTTAAAATTAATAGAATTCTATTTTTCTTACCTTTTAAAATTTCTAAAGCGTCTTCAGAGAAAGATGGAGCTATAACCACTTCACAAAATAAAGTATGTATTTGTTCTGCTGTTGCTTTGTCAATTTCGGTATTGGAAATTAAAACACCTCCAAAAGCAGACACTGGATCTCCTGCCAAAGCATCGGTGTAAGCTTGACTTATGGTATTGCGCTGCGCAAAACCGCAAGCGTTATTATGTTTTAATATAGCAAACGTTGGTGCTTCATCTTTAAACTCTAACATTAGATTTAAAGCTGCATCCACATCTAGTAGGTTGTTGTAACTTAATTCTTTTCCGTGGAGCTTCGTGAACAGTTCGTTAAAATTTCCGAAGAAAAAACCACGTTGATGAGGGTTTTCTCCGTAGCGTAATACTTGTCCGTTAGTTTCGCTAATTTTTAATGATGCTATTTTGTGATCTGCATTGAAATAATTAAAAATTGCAGAATCATAATGAGAGGATACATTAAATGCTTTTGCAGCAAACTGTTTTCTATCATCTTCTGAGGTCTCACCATTTTTCGATGTTATGAGTTCTAAAAACTCAGCATAGTCATCAACCGACGATACGCAAATGACATCTGCATAATTCTTTGCTGCAGCGCGTATTAGAGAAATACCTCCAATGTCAATTTTTTCAATAATATCTTGATTCGCAGCTCCTGAAGCGACTGTTTTTTCAAAAGGGTATAAATCTACAATGACGACATCTATTTGTGGGATATCAAAATCAACCATTTCTGCAACATCTCCATCATGGTTTTGACGGTTTAAAATACCTCCAAAAACTTTAGGGTGTAATGTTTTTACACGTCCGCCAAGAATAGAAGGGTATGATGTTACGTCCTCAACAGGAACGACATTAATACCAAGGTCTTTAATGAATTTTTCTGTACCTCCTGTAGAATAGATAGTAACGTTTTGTTCGTCTAATTGTTTAACGATTGGTGCTAATCCATCTTTACTAAAAACTGAAATTAAGGCAGATTTAATTGTTTTGTTGTTGCTCATTTTGAAGTTGTTGTCGTTGTGTTGTGAATTTTTGTTGTTTTGTAAAAATTAAAGAGCAAAAATAAGCATTATCAAAAGTTTTAAAGAGTTCAAAATACAGTTTGTTTAAGTTTTTTGTAACAATAAATTGTTGAAAACGTCCTATCTTTATATTTCCAGATTTGAACTGGTAATTCAAACCAATTTTATGCTTGTTTATTTAAGACTGTTTTCAGAAAGTTTTTCTTTTGCTATCAATGCTTTACGTAATAATAAGTTGCGTACATTTTTATCGCTTTTAGGTATAACTATTGGTATATTTTCAATTATAGCTGTTTTAGCTGCTGTTGATTCTTTAGATAAAAGTATTAAAGATCAATTGAGTGGTTTAGATAAAAACACGATGTATGTGACTAAGTATTCTTTTGGACCAACAGAAGTGCCTAGGTGGCAGCGTGAGAATTATCCACAAACAGATTATGCAGACTTTGAATTCTTTCAACGTAATTTAGCTAATGTTGATGCCATGGCTTATGTTATATTTGGTGGTTCTGAAAGCTTAAAATATGAAGGTAATACGGTATCTGGAGTTACTGTTACTCCTGTATCAAACGGTATTTATGATATAGAAAACTTTAAAGTAGAAGCTGGTCGGTTTTATAACGAATCAGAATCTATATCTGGTGCACCAGTTATCGTACTGGGGAGTTCTACTGCTGAAAACGTTTTTGGTAGTGTTAACCCTCTAGGTAAAACTATTCGTGTTTATGGTAGAAAACTTAAAGTGATTGGTGTGTTAAAAAAGGTAGGTAGTGGTTTAGGAGATTCTCCCGATGAACGTGCTTATGTACCTGCAAATTTTGTAAGACGTTTTCAAAACGGAGGTGCAAATGGTTTACCAGGAGCTGTTGTCATTAAGCCAGTAAAAACGATAGATATTGGTGCTTTTGAAGCAGTTTTAAAGCAAAAATACAGAGCTCATCGAGGTCTTAAAGCAGATGAGCCTGATAATTTCTTCGTAAATAAACTGTCTGGTCTGACCGATTTTGTTGATGGCATTATTTCAACTTTAAATGGTGCAGGCTGGTTAATAAGTGCTTTTTCTCTTTTAGTAGGAGGCTTTGGAATTGCTAACATTATGTTTGTTAGTGTGCGAGAAAGAACTAATCTAATAGGAATTCAAAAATCATTGGGCGCTAAGAATAGATTTATATTATTTCAATTTTTATTTGAAGCTGTTATTTTATCTGTTCTTGGAGGATTTATTGGAATATTCTTAGTTTGGATTGTTTCTTTAATTGCAAACGCGTTACTAGAATTTGAATTTGTGCTGTCCTTCTTTAATATCTTTTTGGGTTTTGGACTCTCGACGCTTATTGGATTAATTTCTGGAATTATACCAGCAATATCAGCTTCTAATTTGGATCCTGTTGAAGCTATTAGAACTGGAATGTAAATAGAATTAAAGATGTATCAAGATAATTCTCAAAAAAGTTTTTGGTGGTATTTCATAAGAGTTTTGCTTTTTACTGTGGCCTCCATAATTACTATATTGTTATTTAGTGATTGGAACTATGGCATTAATAGAACTGTAGGTTGGAGTTGGGAACTATCTAACATTAGATTTTGGTTAGGAGTCCTTCTTTATGTTGGTTTAGTTTTTGGGTTTTTATCAATGATAACTGTCTTGGTTATGAAAATAGTTAAACTGACTAAGTAGAGAGGTGCTTATAGTATACTCGACACTTGCTCACAAACAAACTCTAAAAAACGTTCATCACCTTCCGTAAAAGGATCAGGCGTATTAGAATCAATATCGATTTGTCCCATGTTTTCTCCGTTCACAAAAATAGGAACTACGATTTCTGCTTTAACTGTAATGTTGCAAGCAATATAATTATCTTGTGCAGCAACGTCTGGTACGACGAAATTCTTGTTTGAAAGTGCTACTTGTCCGCAAATCCCTTTTCCGAAGGGGATAATCATATGGTCTGTAGGTTCCCCTACATAAGGTCCTAGCTTTAACTCATTTTCATCACCGTTTTTGAAATAGAAACCAACCCAATTGTAGTAATCTATATGATTTTCAAGAAGTTCACATATAGAAAGTAAACGTTCGTCAACTGTTTTATTACTGTTGGTTACTATTGTTTCAACTTGAGGTTTTAAAGTTCAAAAATCATAAGTGTCATAAATTTTGGTAAAAGTATTTAAAATGTGCAATTTCTAGTCTGAATTTGTATAATTTTAACTGAAAGAAATCATTGTTTTTTTGTGAAAGCACTTCTCTCTAAATATAAATCTGTCGTAAACTTTATTTTGACCTTTCTTTCGGTTTATATTGTCTTGACTATGTGCTATAAATTGTATTTGGATTTTTCTGATGGCTCTAAGTACTATCCAGATTATATTACAAATCTTGTCGCTAAACAAAGTGAATCCTTAATTCATACTTTTGGTTATGATGCCGATATCGTTGCACATCAAGATGAGCCTTCAATGAAATTGTTGGTCAATTCAAAATTTGTCGCTAGAGTAGTAGAAGGTTGTAATTCGATAAGTGTCATTATCTTATTTATATCATTTATTATAGCATTTGCAGGTAAATTTAAGTACACTTTTATTTACATTTTGACAGGAAGTGTCCTTATTTATGTTGTAAATTTAATTCGTATTGCCATCCTGTCTATAGGTTTATATAATTACCCTTGGCGCAAAGATATTTTACATACCGTTATTTTTCCTATGATTATATATGGTATGGTTTTTTTACTTTGGATGTTTTGGGTCAACCGATTTTCAAAAAACAAGAAACAAAATGCGTAGTCCAATAACCTACATATTGCTTTTGGTTTTGTTTGGATTACTTATTTTAATTCGACTTTTTGAGCATGATTTATTTTACGACCCATACCTATTGTTTTTTAAAAGTGATTATCTGCAAATGGATTATCCTAATCGAGAGATTCTTAAATTAACGCTATTTACGACCTTACGATATGTGCTTAATTCGATTATTTCTTTAGGTATTATTTATCTGTTATTCAGGGATAAGTCAATAGTTAAATTTTCTGCCTTTATTTATGCACTAGCCTATATTATATTGCTTATGTTTTTTCTGTATTTCGTTATACATCCAAGGCAAGAGGATTATTATTTGTTTTTCAACTTTAGACGATTTTTGATTCAACCACTTTTTTTAATACTTCTTGTACCTGCATTTTATTATTACAGACTTAAGGACTAAACTGTTAATCAATCTATAATAAATGAGTCACTAATTTTTTTTTTTTTAACTTTGTAAAATGTTAAAACAAGCTTTGCATAAACTTTTTTCTATCACAATGGCAATTTTGCTATTGCTATCAACAGTTTCCTTTACTGTTGAGAAGCATTTTTGTGGTGATGTTTTAGTGGATACAGCTGTTTTTCAAAAAGCAGATGGTTGTGGAATGGAAATGGCAACTGAATCTAAAACGCCAATGAAAAAAGGCTGTTGTAAAGATGAGATTGAAGTTGTCAAAGGACAGGATAATCTAAATTTGAAAACATATAATGTTCTAGATTTTGGCCAACAACTTATTCTAACCTCATTTGTTTACAGTTATATCTCTCTTTTTGAAAGTTTACCTAAACAAATTATACCTCATAAAGATTATTCTCCTCCCAATTTGATTGCAGATATCCAAGTTCTCGATCAAGTCTTCATTATTTGATTCTATTTATTTTATAAGATTTTTTAGCGACCAATTTTTGGTCTAAAGATTAATTTTACACAAATAAATAAAAATGACGCACACATATATAGTTACAGGAATGACCTGTAATGGATGCAAAACTTCAGTTGAGAACTACTTGCGATCTATAGAACATGTTAATGAGGTTTCGATAAATTTAGAGACTTCAGAAGTTAATATTTCAATGTCACATTCTATTTCTAAGGAAATTTTAAAACAAGCCTTACCTTCTAAATATTCACTTTATGAAAAAGAAAAAAGTAATGTATTTACTAATATTTCCGAAGAAAAAATGGAAGAAAAGAGTGAGTTAAAACAATTATTCCCACTCTTTTTAATATTTGGTTATATCTTAGTTGGTGTTTTTTTGATGAATTATAATGCATTAAACCTAGAAAGCTTTATGCTAGATTTTATGGGATTATTCTACATCACCTTTAGCTTTTTTAAGCTTTTAGATTTAAAAGGATTTCCAGAAAGTTTTAAAATGTACGATCCTTTAGCCAAAGTATTTCCTGTTTATGGTTGGGTATATCCATTTATTGAGTTGTCTTTAGGTGTTATGTTTTTGATGCGTATTGAAATTCCAATAGCTCTAGTCGTTACCTTAATCGTTTTAGGGATTACAACGATTGGAGTTATAAAAACATTATTAGATAAAAAATCAATTCAATGCGCTTGTTTGGGTACTGCTTTAAAATTGCCTATGACTAAAGCGACATTTATTGAAAATAGTATTATGATTATTATGGCAATCATCATGCTTTTACAAACTTATAATTAAAATGAAAAAAATAATATATATCATACTAATGATGCCTTTACTTTCCTTCTCTCAAGAAACGATAGAAGGCATTATTACAGAAAAAGTTGATGGAGAGAAAACCTTTGCGTTAGCTGGGGCTAATGTGTTTTGGTTGGATACATTGGTTGGAGCATTTACAGATATTGATGGTAAATTTAGCATCCCATATGAGCCGAGTTATACCAAATTAGTAATTAGTTATGTTGGTTTTAGAACAGATACGTTAACGATTACAAAACCAAGATTCATAAAACATCTTTTGGAGGCCACAGGGGATTTAGACCAAATAGTCTTAACAGCGCGAAAGCAAGCGACGACAAGATCGTACTTAGCTGCTCAAAATATAATGACAATAAGTAGTGATGAGTTGCTTAAGGCGGCTTGTTGTAATTTATCTGAAAGTTTTGAAACCAACCCATCCATAGA